>Ga0105050_10000784_pt1 | contig 48896 bp, 49 predicted proteins | sample FRY01_FD_78088 | JGI IMG/M metagenome (GOLD analysis project Ga0105050, IMG submission 78088) | Freshwater microbial communities from Lake Fryxell liftoff mats and glacier meltwater in Antarctica - FRY-01 | ecosystem: Environmental > Aquatic > Freshwater > Ice > Glacier meltwater ...
GGGTGACACAAATGTAATGGGTTTATCGGGATACTGCCCCTGCGCGACGGCGCCGCTCAAAGCGAACATTGCGATTCCAGTTGCCGAAATCAGTGCACCTATTTTGGATGTAAAGCTTCTCATCATGTCTCTCCTGTATTGTTTTGTTTTAATTTTTTGTGATGGATGTCTGACTGAAAGACATAGCCATTTTGCAGTGCTAATCAGAACATCTTTACAACGTCTAATAGCATCCTTCAATATAAAGTTCACATTTTGGACGCCGCAAGAGAGGGGTTTTGCATTCGACTACAAGCCTCATACGTCTATTTCTATGGCGTAGTAAAGTCTATTGCTATTGCGACACTTGCTAACTCTGCGCCATACACACGATTCAAAGCAGGGCGGTTTCAAGGTTAATCTCTCATTCAGATTTCGTGATCCACTTTTAAAACTTTTAAGCCAATAACCGGATAAATTATCTTGCAAACTGAGCTCACTAAACGACTTGGAATCGAGCATCCTATTATTCAAGGCGGCATGCAATGGATTGGCCGCGCAGAACTAGTCGCTGCGGTTTCAAATGCTGGAGCACTCGGTACGCTGACAGCACTCACGCAACCGACGCCCGAAGCACTGAGAGATGAAATTGCTCGCTTGCGTACGATGACGGATCGCCCTTTTGCCGTCAATCTGACCTTTCTGCCGACACTCAAACCCGTGCCTTACGCGGCGTACAGAGACGTGATTATTGACTGTGGTGTCAAAATTGTTGAGACAGCTGGCAATAATCCTTCTGAACACATGCCTGCACTCAAGGCAGCGGGGATTACTGTCATCCATAAGTGCACAACAGCAAGGCATGCATTGAAAGCCCAGCAAATAGGTGTCGATATGGTCAGCATCGATGGGTTTGAGTGCGCAGGACATACGGGCGAAGAAGACATTCCTGGGCTGATTCTGATCCCATCAGCTGTCGCTAAGTTGAGTATCCCAGTGATTGCCTCAGGTGGGTTCGGCGATGGTAAAGGTCTGGTTGCCGCTCTCGCGCTTGGTGCGGAAGGTATCAATATGGGCACACGCTTTATGTGCACACAGGAGTCTCCTGCCCACCTTAATATCAAACAGGCGATTGTCGACAACACCGAAACTGACACAGCACTTATTTTGCGTAGTTTGCGCAACAGCAGCCGTGTGGCGCGCACCAATCTCGCACAAAGCATCATTGAAATGGAAAAGAACGGCGCCACCATCATCGAACTAGGACCAAAGATTGCTGGTGCTAAAGGTCGTCAAGTGTACGAAGAAGGTAACGTCGAGGGCGGAATTTGGACCGTAGGCATGGTGCAAGGGCTGATTCACGACATCCCAACGTGTGCGCATCTTATACAGCGTATTGTCGATGAGGCCCACGCCATCATTGAGCAACGATTGATGAAACTAGTAGGAAATAATGGCTAATAAACAGAAGTCTCCGTATGGTGTCTATCTAGAGTATTTGCAACAAGATCAGCTTGCGTATCAATTTAGTACCGTAGCGAATAAAGCAATTTTCTTTCCCCGTGAAGTCTGTCCAGAAACAGGCTTGGATTGCTTGGAGTGGCGAGTCAGCAAAGGCCTTGGCACCGTTTACAGCACTTCGGCGGTTCATCCGCGTGACGGTATCGTTTATAACGTTGCGCTCATAGATTGCGATGAGGGTTTCCGTTTGATGAGCTGTGTCGAGCAAATCTCTCCTGATCAAGTCAAAATCGGAATGCGCGTCAAGTTTAAAACGCACACGCCAGAAGGTGATGATCCCTATCCTGTTTTCGTGCCGGTGGCATGACAATGAGCGCATTAATTAAACGTGGCAGTGTGGCGATTGTCGGCGCAGCCGAGTCAGATTTAGGTGAGGTTGCTCCAGGATTTTCAGCGATCGATTTGATGGCACAAGGGGTCTACCGTGCAGTGAGTGATGCCGGTTTAAATATCAAAGATATCGATGGTATTTTTTGTGCAACTGCCCAAAGTCGGTTTGCCGGCGTGTCGCTTGCCGAGTATTTACGTTTGCCCGAAGCTTTCATCGATACGACAGCAACGGGTGGTTCATCTTTTATGGGACATCTGGCTAAGGCACAGATGGCGATTCAGGCGGGTGTTTGCGAAGTCGCTGTTGTGGCCTATGGCAGCACACAGCGTACGCTCGGACGTAAAAATACAAGCGTCGCGGAATACAACCCTTACGAGACACCTTTCAAGCCATTTCTGCCCCCTACAGCCTATGCCATGGCTGCGGCCCGACATATGCACGAGTTTGGTACGACACGTGAACAGCTCGCAGAGGTCGCAGTTGCAGCACGGCAGTGGGCACTCATGAATCCGGTTGCCTGGGAAAAGAAGCCCTTGACGGTTCAAGACGTCTTGAGCGCACGTATGTTGAGTTATCCGCTGACGATTCGTGATTGTTGTTTGGTCACAGATGGTGGTGGTGCGATTGTCGTGACCTCTGCTGCACGCGCCAAATCACTCAAGAAGCCCCCTGTATATCTGCTCGGCGAAGCACATGTCACCACACACTCCACGATTTCCAATATGCCAAATCTTGTAGAGACGGGGGCAAAGCGCTCAGGCGAGTTGGCCTATCAGCGCGCAGGCTTGACGGCTAAAGACATCGATGTGCTCGAGCTGTACGACGCCTTTACGATCAACACCATCTTGTTTTTGGAAGATCTTGGATTTTGCAAAAAAGGTGAGGGTGGTTCATTTGTATCGGGTGGTCGCATTGCACCAGGCGGGTCGCTTCCGGTCAATACGAATGGTGGTGGCTTGTCCTATTGTCACCCCGGCATGTATGGGCTGTTTTTGTTAATCGAGGCAACGCGCCAGTTACGGGGTGAATCAGGCCCTCGTCAAGTCGCAGGTGCAAATACGGCGATTGCACATGGCAACGGCGGTGTGCTTTCATCACAAGACACCGTTATTCTTGGAACAGCGGCAACGCTTTGACGTCATCATTATTTGGAAGCATGTATGAACAAGCTCGATCTGGACCAACATCCAATCGTCAAAAAGGCCAAGCGTGCGATCGCTTTAAATCGTACGCCGGGCTATCACTTTAACGGTAATTTTTTTGACTTTGTGTACGATCAGGCAAGCCCAGTTCAATCTGTTGTGCATATTGATCCAGAGCCACAAAATATTGATCGAGAGCAAAGTGTTCACTTGATTTTGCTGGCTGTTCTTGCTGACATGGGCTTGGCAACGGGCATTCGTTTTGGTTTGGATAATCGCACTCGACTCGCAACGGTCTCATTGAGTTTGCAGCTGACTGGCGCCAAAGCGTCTGGTCGCGTGATTGCCACTAGCGATACCCAGGGACACTTGGTTGGCGCCAAAGGCAGTCAAGGTGTGAGCCTGACACGCATCATGTCAGGTGACAAGTTGCTCGCAACGGGAAGTGGTGCTTTTATGATTTTGCCCGTTCCTAATGGCGCCTCGCTGCCTCCAGTTCCCTGGGTCCATCAGCCCGCACCCGACGATCCACCTTTGGATATGGACTCGCTGACTAAGGATGAACAATGGATTTTGGATCGCGTTAAAACGACTCTTTTACATTGCGCTTCATCAGGCGATGATTTCGTGACACAGTTTTTAAATTTCCATCCATACCAGCAGGAGCGAGGCGCTTACTGTGAGGTACTGAACGGCCCGCACATCGCTAATCGTGTCGGACATGTGCAGGGTGGTGTCATTCTTGCCCTTGGCATGGTGACTGCAAATGCCGCTTTGGGTCCTCAGTGGATGTTGTCAGGCGTGACGGCCACCTACATTAGTCCCGGTGAGGGTGAGGCGATTCATGCACAATCAAAAATTGTTCACCAAGGTCGAATGACTGCAGTGGTACAAACAGCCATCTATAACAAAACCGGTCGACAAGCGCTTGAGGTGCTTAGCACCCATGCCAGTCGCGCTTCATCTGATTGAGGGGCGTATCTGTCTAATTAAGAATTGATCCCTGATTCATCTGCATCTTGGCCCACACGCGTGTGGGTCAGTTTATTTTTAGGGGCTTTATAGCGGTTATAGCCCCAAAGGTACTGTTCTGGCATTTTGCGGATCATTTCTTCCATTTCGCGATTGACCGTTTCTGCTGCTTTTGTATCATCGTCAGGTAGCGGGTCGGTCAGTTCCTTGTAATGCAGTGTGTAACCTTGGCCGATGCCGTTGCGTTTAGCCGCTAAAACAAAGATCGTTGCGCCAGTGAGCTTTTGCAACCGTTGCACCAAAGTCATGGTGTAGGCAGGACGACCAAAGAATGGCGCCCAGACGCCCTCTCCATCGGGTGGAACTTGATCAGGCAGTATGCCGATCGTCTTGCCTCTTAGCAGCGTTTTGACCAAGGCACGCACCCCCTTTTGGTTGGCGGGCGCCATCGCTAACTGTGGTCGAGAACGCATTGCGACGATCCAGTCCTGCAGCCAAATCTTACGAGGTGGTCGAAAGAGAACAGTCGAAGGAAAGTGACTGCTATAAACTGGTCCAAGCAGCTCAAAGCATCCCGCATGTGGGGAAAGCAAAATCACGCCTTTTCCTTTGTTGAGCGCCACCTGAAACTGCTCCCAGTTGTCGCACTTGAGTTTGGTGTTGATGAAAGGATCGTTGCGTCGCATCCACCAAAACGGCATCTCAAACAGCAACTGCCCGGAACTAAGCATTGCTGAGCGGAAAGTGGCCTCTGTCGCGTCAGGAAAGGCTTGCTTAAGATTCTTACGCGCTCGTTCTTTGTACTTTCCTGGCAATATCCATGCGACCCAGCCAGCAGCTGCACCTAGTAGTTGGAGCATGGCGAGTGGCAAAATACTGAGCAACTTAAAAAGAGCTGTGGCTAGCCGAGGAGCGATTTTATTGAGCATTCAGAACAGCCATACTTCCGTAGAGTAAGTGACAACCCGCAAAAAGTTGAGAGCAGCTTTCACGCACCAGACCTGACGCCAACAGGGTGACGCGGCAGGTGCCCTGTGAGGATAGAATAAGCGGGTTCCCCTACTTTCTGCAAATGCGAAGAATCCTCATGAATATTTCCGAAATCTCGACCCCCGCAGCACTCGTGGACATCGCGCGTATGGAGCGCAACATCAACCGTATGCAGTCGCGAATCGATAGCATGGGCGTGAGCTTCCGACCGCATGTGAAAACATCCAAATGCGTTGAGGTGACGCAAGCGCAACTGCGTGCGGGTGCCCGCGGGATTACCGTGTCGACCCTCAAGGAAGCAGAGCAGTTTTTTGCAGCAGGCATTCAAGACATCCTTTACGCTGTCGGCATCACTCCAAACAAGTTCGCCCAAGCTCTTGCTTTGATCAAAAAAGGGTGCGACCTTAAGGTTCTGACTGATAGTGTGCAATCCGCATCTGCGATTGCGGCATTCGGTACTCAACATCAAGTGCGCTTCAAAGTACTGATTGAAATCGATACCGACGATCATCGGTCAGGTATTAAGCCCAATAGCGCTCAATTACTCGATGTCGCACAAGCCTTGCAGGGAGAGGGCGCTGAACTATATGGTGTCATGACGCATGCGGGCTCAAGCTACGATCTCAATACCCCTGAGGCACTCATTCAGATGGCCGAGCAGGAACGTTCGGGCTGCGTGTTGGCTGCCGAGCGTTTGCGTGCGGCGGGTTTTGCATGCCCGGTCGTCAGCGTGGGTTCTACACCCACTGCACTGTCGGCTCAACATCTCGATGGTGTGACTGAAGTCCGCGCTGGCGTATACGTATTTTTCGATTTGGTGATGCATAACGTCGGCGTCTGCCAGACTGACGATATTGCGTTGAGCGTGCTCTCAACGGTGATTGGTCATCAAGAGGAGAAAGGCTGGGCGATCGTTGATGCAGGCTGGATGGCGATGAGTCGAGATCGCGGTACACAGAAGCAAACGCATGACTTTGGTTATGGTCAAGTCTGTGATGTCGATGGTCATCCATTGTCTGGTTACATCATGACAGGTGCCAATCAAGAGCATGGCATTATTTCTCACCCGGGTGAGCCAGATCTGCTGATTGCAGAGCGATTCCCCGTGGGTACACAATTGCGTATTTTGCCAAATCACGCGTGTGCAACGGCTGCACAGTTTCCCGAATATCAGGTCATGACCTCGCAGCGCGAAATCAAAACTTGGCCACGTTTTTACGGTTGGTAGTCGTCTCAGCTCTGTTTTAGGCAAGTTGAATCGGTCTATTGCGAAAGCTACGCATTGAGGTCGTATGCGGTGATTGGCACACTAGCGCTCTTTCTTTTACGAAAGGTCTAGTGTGCAAGATTTCAATCAATCCGACAAAGTCATCGCAAGTTCCGAGGTTCGCCATCTAGACGTAGTCAAACGTCAACGCGGCCAAGGCATGACCGAATACATCATCATCGTTGCACTCGTTGCAGTGGCTGCGATTGCTGTTTATCAATATTTTGGTCAGGTATTACGCTCACAAACTGCAGCCGTTGCTAAAGAACTAGCCGGTGAAGACGGCACGCAGCAGGTTAAGAGCGCTAAAAAAGCCTCTCAGGGCGCGGTAGGACAAGCCAAAGGTAAATCACTTAAGAGCTTCACCGGTAACGCCGGTGCTGCCTCTCGGTAGTGTCGCAACTAAAGCCATGCCCGTACGAACCCGTGGGCAAATGGTGTTGCGCGCAATCAAAAACATATTTAGTTCAGAGTAACGTATCGCGCGCTCAGACCGGACAATCAATGCTACTAGGCATTGTATTGTGCGGTGCAGGCGTGCTTGCTTGGTTGCTCATGCTTCAGTTGGGTCAACGCGTCCATGACAAATCCTCACTCCATCGCGCTACAGATGCAGCGTCATACAGCGCAGCAATTTTTCAAGCACGCGCTTTAAATATGCATGCCTATCTCAATCGAGCACAACTAGCACATCAAATCGCGATGGCCCACATTATTGGCGTAGCGACAGCTGCTCAGTTCCGAGCAAAACTAGGTCAACAGGCGCAGCGGCGCAATCCACCGCCGAGTTTGATTGGTGCGTTTTTTGGCCCTCAACATTCAGCGGCATATGTCGCAGCGCTCTCAGGAGGACTTGGCGACCCGTTTTCACAGCAGACTTTTCGTCATGCATTTTTACGTCACGAGCGTGTGGTGCACCACGTGCTAAGTCGAGTGAGAAGTCAGCAGATTCAACAACTCGATCAACAACGCCAAGACGCTATACAGCGCATTCTTGTGCGCAATATTGGGCATAGTGGTTCGGCACTGCGTGGTAACTCACTCAAAGAACTTGGCTTAAGTATTCAAGTAATGATTGATGAGTCAAAAGGCTTTGTTGTTCAACACTCTGCGAACGATTCGACTTGGAGAAACTTTCTGACAACACTGGTGAGGCAGTATGGATACTTAGATAAACGGAACAAGACTCAGCGCAATATTTGGTTGGTCAATGTCCGTTGTCCTCACAGGCGACACGAGTTACGACGACGTGGTCGTCTAGAGCTGGGAGCAGATGGGCAGTGGCATTCTGAGGAGTCACTTTCATTTCATGCCCTGCGACATAACCGACTAATCGGTTGTTACCACAGGGAGTATCCAATGGGCTGGGCGGTTTTAGAAACAAAATCCAGCCAAACCATGCATGCAGAGTCTTCAGGTATCGCAATGGATTTTAATCGACGCCCATTTTGGCGATGGGCGCGCGCGCAGAGTGGCGCATTATGGAATATTTTTAGCGGCAGAGAGAATCCGCTTGCACAAAGTTTCGGAACCAGTGCAGCGATTCGTTGGACTTCAAAAGGTCTCGGTCAATATGCCCAGATCGCTGAAGGTCGACAGCATGACCCTATTCGCTTTGCGCTGAGAGTTCAGCAACGTTTAAAAAATGCTGTGACCATCACCTCAGAGTCTACCGCACAGACTTATTTTGAGTCCCCGCTTCACAAAAGCAGACCCAGCCTCTTTGAGCCGTATTGGAGAGCGACCTTGATACCCAATCTACAGACGAACTCAGTAATTATACACGGTTCAACCTCAATTTCCCAGGGTGCAGTTCAATGAAACGCCGACAAATTGAAATTCATAGTCGTAATTCGAATCGATTAGATAATGGTCAAGCATTGATAGAAGCCGTAGTGACACTCACTGCACTGATTGGATTGATATTTGCGATTCAGTTGACGGGTCATATCCGAACCAACTCACTCGATTTGCTCGGGGAAAGTAGCTATCTGTCGTTTATGCAATCATTAAAAAAATTCGAACGTAAGGACTCAAGTGCTGGCAAGGTGTCAGATCAATCTGCTTTACAGAAGAGGTTTTCTGAACAATTACTTTATGTGTCTGAGGAAGGTTTGATTCGGACACAAAGCGTACAAGACAACGGTCGCTACCTTCGTATGCCTGCCTATCGTGCACTGAGCCCGTTGAGTCTGAGTCGTACGAACTACCTATTTGTCAATGCTGGACAGAGTGATTCAGCAAGCGAAGTTCAGGACCGCATTGAAAAATCTAACGAACCATGGCTGAGCGCATCACGGCAGACACGCGTATTAATTAAATCGGTGAGCGAGCCCTTACGTCGAATTGATGCTCCCTGGGGCCGTCCGCGTTTGACAACAGATTGGTTGATGCCTTGGGCAGGACAGTCTCCTGCCATCCGTTCGAAAGGTCAGTTACGGTGAGATTGTTGGTCTTGAAATCCCCTCAATTCACCGAAATAGAGCATCGTTTTTTAATTCACACCATAGCGCTGATTCTGCTCATGGTCTTTCTGTTGCGTGCTGCACTGGCAAATCCGGCTGGCATGGCGAAAGAAATCATACCCACAGCAACAACGAATTTATCGATATCCAAAACAGTGAAGGTTGCGGGTCGTCAGTTAACAGGCGTTCCAGTCACTCTCACCACGATTAACCAGCTCAATCTGAGCGGTCACGACATTGTCGTGAATCGCTGGCAAAGCCAGCAAGGACTCGATGATGTGATGCATAAATTGTCTTTGCAACTGCCTAAAGAAACACTTGCCTGGGGTGATGCCGGTGTCGTTTATATGTCGTGGGACTCCTCCGATCGCACTCATTACTTGATCGTGACTCCATTACACGAAATGAGGGTTGAATTTTTTCTCTCGAGCATTGATCTTGTTCTTCGGGATGCATCAGGCACTCAGGAACATACCTTTCTGAGCGCCAAAGACACGTATAAAGAAATCAAAAATATTTTAAAAATTGTTGCCCATCGCGCTGAGTTGCTACTTGATCTTCAAGACAGATCAGCAGATTCGGAAAATTTCACTCTGTTATATGCAGATGTACGAAAGCTGGCAGACGTTGATATTGAACTGAAGCGCCAACTAAGAGAGTTTGGATGGTGGGTGGCGAATGTGCCTGAAAGGCCGGGCGTCAAGAACCTATTTCACGTGATCGAGGCGACCAAATATCAGAAGCAATTACGCATTGATCTCATCAATGATTTTGGCAAAACATTTGTGCATATCAACCAGTCCGGGAGTGTAAAACTTGAACGCAACGAACACAAAAACTAAATGGTGGTTGATGGCGATTTCAGTCTTACTTGGTGCAATATCCGCTTGGGCGATTGATCGACACCTACACGATAAGACAGAAGAAATCGAATCTCGCTCACGACTCGAACAGATTACGCTCCTAGTGGCTGCGCGAGACTTGAGTCCAGATACCATCATAGAAGAAGCAGACGTTGCAACTGAACAGTTTCCTGCGAAATGGGCCTCCGATGATGCGGTCACTCTTGATCATTTGGACTCATTAATTGGTAAGCGGCTATTGACTGAAGTCCGTGCTGGTCAGCCGCTGATGTCCTTACATCTTATCGAAATCGATACGCCCGGAGTTTCTTCTCGTCTAGGACCAGACCGTAAGGCGGTCACGATTGTGGTGGATGCCGGAAGTGCTGCCTCGGGATTAATTAGAGATGGGGATCGTATTGACTTGTTTGTTTCATTTGATTTTCAGGGCAAAAGAATTACTTCAGCATTGTTGCAGTCCGTTGAGGTACTGACAGCCGGTTATCGTCCAACACAACTCAGTCGTGGTGATTCGTTGCATACGTCCAACACCTCTTCTGAAGGAAATATTACAGTCGCAATTTCTCACAAAGAGGCGGTCAAGCTTGTAGCCGCTCGAGAAGTCGGTGCTATTAGTGCAATCCTAAGCTCAGCAGATTTATCAGCACTGAAATCTTCCCTCAGCCCATCATCGGGTGACTTAGCTGAGCTGCTAGGACTCAAGGTTGATGTGCCACAACGGTCAGTACCTATTCTCTATGGTGATCGCTTATCGAATGAGCAAGATTACGAATCTGAGATGGAGATGAAAAATGAGGGCTCTCGTTTGGGCACTCCGATCAAGCATGCGGCATCTTACAAATAAAAGGTAGCAGACGCATATTATTGGCGCTCCTTATGTGTCACCCATTAGTCGTGATCTGCCAGACTTTACTCAATGTTGAAGTGGGTTCATCGACGGTCCTGAAACTGACGAGCGTTGAAAGATTAGCGATTGGCAATGGCGAAGTTGTGCAGGCAACAGTCATCAATCAAAATGAAATTGTTGTATTTGGCAAAAAAGCGGGCACGACGACGCTAGATGTTTGGCGCGCGCTCGGCAAGCGTCAGTCTTATCGGATTCGGGTGACACCTGAAGGATTTATGCGTGTACAAGAGGAGATAAAAAATTTGTTGAAAACAGTGCCGATGGCGCGAAGTTCAGTCATTGGTGACAAGCTCATCATCGAAGGCGAAAATCTCTCTGATGCAGATCAAGCCAAAATTGCGCGCCTCGTGCAGCGCTATCCTGAACTCCTTGATTTCACGAGCCAAGTGGGTTGGGACAAAATGGTATTGCTCGATGTTCAGGTCATCGAGATTCCATCCGCACGCGTGCAAGAGCTTGGTATTCGCTGGGACACTACGCTACCCGTGCCACTCAAAGGTGTAGGCGGAATGCCCAGTGTGAGCAGCTTGTTATCTGCAAGGATCAATGCACTCGCACAGTCAGGAGAGGCCACTGTACTCGCTCAGCCACAGTTGCTCGCACGAAGTGGTGCAACAGCGTCATTTGTCGCCGGCGGAGAGGTGCCCTATACCAACACTGACAAGGATGGAAAAAGCACGACCTCCTTTAAAAAATATGGCGTATCGCTCAACATTACGCCACAAGTCGACCGTAGTCTTGCTATCCGATCAAAGATTGATATTGAAGTGAGCTCTGTTGATCAGACCCTTGCTTCGGCCGCAGGTCCAGCGCTCAAGATTCGCCGGGCATCGACTGAGTTCAATGTCCGCTCAGGGCAGACGTTGGTATTGGGCGGATTTTTATCCAGAGAGCGAAGTCGAGAAAGCGACGGCGTGCCAGGTCTATCTGAGATTCCCTTGATGGGCAGTTTATTTGGTGTAAAGCGTGATCAGTACAGAGAGACTGAGCTTGCGATTTTTGTGACACCGGTCGTGGTCAATGCAGATCATCCTGATATGGTCAGGCGCGTCGAAAACGCAGCAGGAATCATGCAAGAGACTTTTGGTACTCCGCAACGACTCAATACACCTATTCATCAGCAATCAGACTCACCGAATTGGAATCAGGAGGGAAGTATGCACTCACAGTGGGAAACTTTTGAAAATTTAGCCTCACAAGCCCCCGTTGGACTGGATCAGTGGAGCACAGTGGAATGATTGACTTGATTGTTGTTTATGAAGACGGACGAAAAGAGCGTTTCCAGCAAGCTGTTCCATTTACATTGGGCAGAGGCGCTGAGTGTGATGTGCGTGTCGCGCATTGGCGCGTTGCGCGTCGACACTTAAAGGTTTCAAAAACGCTGGATGGATATCAGGTGGATGACTTAGGCTCCCTTTACGGAACAAGAGTCAATGGACGTAAATTATTACGCCATGCACCCATTCTTGAGAGTGATGAGTTCGTGGTGGGTCCCTGCCTGATTCGACTATTACCGGCTCAAGTGCCTCATGAGTCTTTACAGAATAGAGACCCCGTCGGAGTCGAATCCGAGCTCAAGGCAAGTCATTCACTTTCGATATCATCGATGGATACTTTTAGGGATCTTCGTCGAGAATTACATGCAGGTTTGCTTAAAGCGTTCGATTTGCGACGTAATGATGTGGCGACGCTTTCGGAACAGTCACTCAGAGAACAAGCTATTCAATGCGTAGGAACCTTGCTTGAGAATCACACCAGTTCACTCACGGCAATACAGCAACAAGAGATCACAGATCTGGTCGTTGATGAAGCGATTGGGCTTGGTGTGCTTGAGTCAATGCTCGCAGACGTCAGCATTACAGAAATTATGGTTAACCGCTTTGATGAGATTTTTATTGAGCGCGAAGGGAAAATCGAAAAAAGTCACTCTCAGTTTAGCGGCGAGCAAGCCGTGCGAGGCGTCATTGAAAGAATTGTTTTCCCGCTAGGACGAAGGCTTGATGATGCGGCACCGATGGTGGATGCTCGACTCAAAGATGGCTCAAGGATTAATGCTGTCATACCTCCCATCTCCATCCGAGGCGCCAGTATGACGATTCGAAAATTTACGAAAAAGGGCATCGTGCTGGATGGTTTAGTGAGTAACGGCACCCTAAGCGCGGAGCTTGCTAAATTTTTACATATCGCAATTAAACGACGTTTGAATATTTTGGTGGCTGGCGGAACGGGTTCTGGCAAAACAACACTTTTAAATGTGCTGGCCAACTGTGTGGATTCGGACCAGCGTATCGTGACGATCGAAGACTCTGCAGAATTACAGATTCATCATCAGCACGTTGTCTCTCTAGAAGCACGGCCGGAGAATGCCGAGGGCCGGGGTGCTGTCACCGTGCGTGGACTCGTGCGAAACGCGCTACGGATGCGACCGGATCGTATTGTGGTCGGCGAGGTGAGGGGCCCCGAGGCTATAGATATGCTTGCTGCGATGAATACAGGCCATGAGGGGTCGCTGACCACTCTACATGCCAATACACCGCGGGATGCCATGTCCCGCCTAGAAACCATGATTTTATCTGCCAATGCTGGATTGCCACTCAGTGCGATTCGGGAGCAAATTAGTTCCGCAATCGATTTGGTTGTTCAACAGGCACGTTTGCCTGATGGTCGACGCGTTGTGCATGACGTTGCTGAAATTGTTGGCTTGGAGTCGGGGTGTATACAGATGCAAACGGTCGCGCGTTTTGATCCAATCGCTGGGGTGGCGATTCCATGCGGCATTGTTCCTCAGTGTTTTGAAGATTGGGGTCGTACAGCTGACCCCGAGTTGTTACGTTGGTTTGGATGCGTATGATCTACATTGGAATCGCCCTCGCAGGGATTTCTATGAGTGTTGCTTTGTGTTTGATCCAGCAAATCGTGACTTATGCATGGTTACGTTATCGCAGCTCGGTCACACAGCAAACGCAAACCAGTTTGTCTGAACTTTTTGTCTTTATTGACACGACGCATCTTTGGCCAGCGCTTTGCTGCATGTCCGTGACCATAGGTTTGTCTGCTTGGTTTGTGAGTGACAGCATCGTGCTTGCGATGGTGCTGGCAGGGCTAATACTCGTGCTGCCCAGAATAGTGTTGTCGACTGCACTGCGCCGTCGAATGGCACTCTTCGATTCTCAGTGGCCTGATGCACTGATGGCCATTGCTGGCTCACTACGCTCTGGTGCGAGTATTGGGTTGGCGCTTAAAAGTTTTGCTGAAGATGCCCCGACACCAATGTGTCAGGAAGTTAGTCTGGTTTTACGTGAGCATCGTATGGGGATCCCCTTAAATCAAGCGCTCGCGGGATTAAATCAACGGATGCCGTCGGAAAGCGTCGAGCTTGTTACTGCTCTTCTCGCCGTTGGCAATGCCTCTGGTGGTTCGCTCGCCGAACTACTAGAGCGTCTTTCTATTAATTTGCGTGCTCGCCAGCATGTGACAGGAAAAATTGATGTGCTGACGGCTCAGGGGAAAATGCAAGCCTGGGTGATGGGTGCTTTGCCATTGGTATTGTTGGGAGCACTGAGTTTCATTGATCCTGCCTCAGTTGAGTTGATGTTTTTAAGTCAGACTGGACAGTTAATGCTTGGGCTGGTGTTGTTGCTTGAATGCGTCGGTATTTACTGGCTTCGGCGCATTCTGGCGATTGAGGTCTAGTCGATGATCTATGTCGCGATTATGTGTGGTTTGATTGCAATCGTCATCGCCACCATCGCTTTTGCCTTGATGATGCAGCGTTTTAGGCAACTGACAGACCCTGCACAGGTGCAACAACTCAAAGGGTTGATTGCGCGTCGAGGAGTAAGTGACGCTGAGCATAGACGTGGTCGTCATAGTCGACTACAGCACGCATTTTGGCTCTTGACATGCGTCCTGGGAACACCGTTGGTGCCTTTCGTCACATGGGGGCAGCGCAGGCGGTTGGGAATATTGCTCGATCGTGCTGGCCTGTCAGAGTGGGGTTTTGCACAGATATATGCCTTGCAGTGTTTGACTGCGGCGGTGGGTTTGCTTGTCACCGTTTGGCTTTTTGATGTCAGGCTTTTGTCTGGTGATTTATTCGCTTGGATCTTGTTTTTTTCCTTCGCGCTATTTGGCTGGTGGGTACCCACGTTGTACCTAAAGCGTCGTCATCAACAGCGCGTTCACATGATGAGTCGACAGTTTCCATTTTTCCTCGATATGGTGGGGCTTGGGTTGGATGCGGGTTTAAATCTACAAGCCTCCATTCAATTAGCGCTTGAGCACGTCGGTGAGGGAGCTCTCCACCAAGAGTGGTCGATTATGTTGGCCGATATGCGTGCGGGACAACCGAGAGTTCAGGCACTGCGACAACTCAGTCAGCGTCTCAATATTTCTTCTGTTAGGCAACTTATTGCCTCACTGATTCAAGGCGAGGCGATGGGTTTTAGTTTGGGACGAATTATTCAGATTTACGCAGATCAGCAGAGGGCACAGCGTCTCATGCTTGCTGAAAAACTTGCGCTTCAAGCTCCCGTCAAGATGCTCTTTCCGATGGCACTTTGCATTTTTCCCTGCACCTTCATCGTGCTAGGTTTTCCTGTCGTTGTTCAGCTTTTGGGTTTGAGCTGAGGCAAGTATGTTTTATTGGGAGTGTTCATACATGCGTTTAATGATCGCCGATACCTGGTTCGCTAGAGCAGGTGGCTTGTTGGTGAGACCTGTACTAAAAGAGCAGGAATTGCTGTGGTTACGACCTTGTTGGGCCATTCATACCTTTGGTATGCGTTATGCGATCGCTGTATTTTTTGTCGATCGTGATCTACGCGTGATCGACTTGATACCTAAACTACAACCAAATCGTATGGCTTACAACAAGGATGCATGTTCCGTAGTAGAGGCAAGGCCAATATCCGAAGACCAGCGTTTATCAACCATAGTTCAGTTAGAGCGCGTGCTGTCATCCGTCGGCGGTGGTTGTTCGGCGTCGGTGTGATCTTCCCGGGTAAAACTGCTACGAAACACAGAAACATAACTCGTGTAAAAACTGCAGTAGAGAATAGCGGTAGCAACGACGTTGATGGGGACTTGGACAGTAGCCGCCGTGGTCACAGGGAGTCCTGCAAGCATTAAGACGCTGAGGAGCGAATCAATCGCTAGAAAAATAGCTAGCCAACAAAGGCCATAAACCAAAAAAGCCCATTTGTTTCGCCAACAAGCAATGCCACTAAAAAATAGTGCCTGCGTGACACGAACACCATGCCATCCAACGAGCGCTGGTGCATACCAGAAGATCGCCGCCATCAGTACATATAAAATTGCAAAAATCACCATTGGAGTGCGTACTGCATCCATAAGTGGCATCAGATCGTTTGTTTTTTCGACGTTTTTGAGGGCCTCAGTGACTTCTGCTGAAAATGGCATGAAGACAGCAAGACCAAGCGCCAAACAGATACCCACATATAGTCCACCCATTCCGAGTAGACGACGAAATACGAGTGGCTGTTTTAATGGTTCGATCCAGGTACCAAGCAGAATTTTTTGACCATTTGTTGCATGTCTTGCCGCCGATAAGGACAGCAGCGTTGCGGTTGGCATCAGCACGATAAAGAAAACAGGTCCAATGGGCGGTGTAATCGTGGCAACCATCAGCATCAGGCTGACGAACATTGCCCAAGAAAAAAAAGCAAGAGGTTGGGTACGAAATAACGACCAGCCATCTCGGACCCACATCCAACCGGCTAGTGCAGGTAAGGGAACTGCTTGCATCAGGATTCCTTTGGTAGTGCCGGAATGGCACCCATTGTTCTTTGAGTTAGTATGCGCTCGAAATGACTTGGATCATGTGGTTTGAGCGTTCGGGCGGGTCTGGGCAGATAAAAATCGTACAGTCTTGAAATCCAAAAGCGTAGAGCGGCGGCCCTTAGTATGACGGGCCAGACTCGGTGTTCTGCCGACGTAAAGGGACGTACGTTGGCATAGGCCTTTAGCCATGCCTGAACTAACTCAGGTTGAAAGACCCCAGTTGCCTGGTCGATACACCAGTCATTGATGCTGACTGCCACATCAAACACCCAATGATCGACACCCGCAAAATAAAAATCAATAAATCCGCCCATCACTGGGTCGGCACGCGTTCCAGCAAACAATACATTGTCCCGAAATAGGTCGCAATGTGCAGGCCCACAAGGCAAAGATTGGTAATCATCTGTCTTTGCCAAGGCAATCTGTTCGTCAAGACTGTTCTGCAACAGCGCTGCGAGATCGGGTGACAAAAAGGGCTTCACCGTTGGCGCTGTTTCTTCCCACCAAGACAAGCCTCGTAAGTTGGGCTGATGGATTGCAAAATCTCGTCCGGCAAGGTGTGCTCGCGCGAGTGTTTGTCCAGCGATGGCACAGTGCCTAGTAGTAGGGAGGGGCTCAAAGCTACCCGGCAGCTTCGTCACAATGGCTGCAGGCTTGCCATGTAGAGTAGACAGCCGCTTGCCATCGTGTCGGGTCATCGGCTGAGGCACTGGGACGGACCTTTCGGCCAGATGGTTCATCAGTTCAATATAAAAGGGTAACTGTTCGCTTTTTAAGACCTCAAATACGGTCAACACGAACTCTCCCTGGTTCGTTGAGAGGAAAAAGTTACTGTTTTCAATGCCTGCTGCGATACCTTTCAGGGAACGAAATTCTCCTAGAGCGTAATCCCGGAGTAAAACTCGGGCATCGTCGTCGTTGACTTGAGTAAATACGGCCATAGGTATCGGTTGAAGCAGATTGATCAGTTATTTGATTTTAGCAAGGATGCTACCTCTCAAACCTCGCCTAGGTGGTTCCCTGAGCTAGGCATATAAAATGGTGGGTATCCACTTCGGACTATTTCTGATTTTCCATATGCCAATTCACGAACGATCATCGTCCACCAACAGCCTATCCAGCCAGACTGAACCGCTCACTCAGCCGTCTAATCAAGATGTTTGTGCAATTGATCCTAGCAGCTGGCGCCTCAATGTTGCCCCGATGATCGACGTGACGGATCGCCATTGTCGTTACTTCCATCGTTTGTTAGCGCCGCATGCGCGGCTGTACACAGAGATGATCACAACAGGTGCCTTGACCCATGGTGATATTGAACGCCATCTTGATTTTAATGACCAGGAGCATCCGGTTGCTTTGCAACTAGGGGGGAGTGAGCCAGAGGCATTGAGTCGCGCCGCCCGTCTGGGCGCCCAGTGGGGCTATGATGAAATCAATCTGAATTGTGGCTGCCCCTCAGAGCGTGTGCAAAAGGGCGCGTTTGGAGCCTGTTTGATGGCAGAGCCGCAACTTGTTGCCGATTGCGTTAAAGCGATGCAGGATGTTGTCAGTGTTCCTGTGACAGTGAAGCATCGACTCGGACTCGATTACAACGATGATTACGGTTTTGTTCGGGATTTTGTTGGAACAATTTATGACACAGGATGCAGAGTCTTCATTGTTCATGCACGTAATGCTGTGCTCAAAGGTCTCACACCAAAAGATAATCGCGATGTACCGCCACTTCGCTATGACGATGCAGCCAAATTAAAACGAGACTTTCCAGACGCGATCGTTGTGCTCAATGGCGGGCTAAATTCTGTTGAGGACTGCGCTCAAGCGCTCAATACGTTCGATGGTGTGATGTTGGGTCGTGCGCCTTGGCATCATCCTTCTATCCTGACTGAGCTATCGGCTGCTTTTTGGCCATCTCAGCAGCCCCTTGAGGAACAAGAGCTCATAGACAGGCTAGTAAGGTATGCGGCACTTCAAATTGAGCGTGACACCCCTCTACGCATCGTCGTGCGACCATTGTTAGGGTTATTTAATGGTCGTCCCCGCTCGCGACTGTGGAGACGGATGTTGTCTGATTCGAAGTTATTGAATTTAAATGATGCCACGCTGATCAAGCGCGCCTGGGCTGAAGTCGGTAGCACGGCACCAATCGATGCCGGCTCTGCCTGAACCTTCTACCTGAACCCCCCGACCTGAAACCTTTAATCATTTCGCTTCTAAGACGATTTAGCAGGCTCTGATTCATCGTCAGGCCAGTCGCGAATATAGGCCTTTAGCAAGGAGTTCTCAAACTTCTGCGCAGCCACAATCGCTTGCGCCATATCGTAGAAGGAAATCACCCCCATCAATACCGTTTCATCCATGACTGGGATATAGCGAGAGTGATTCTCAAGCATAAGTCGTTGGACTTCGGCGGCCTCCGTATCGGGTGAGACACTGACAGGCGTTGCATCCATAATGCTACGAATAGTCGTGGATCCGACCGCCCCGTGATTGCCGTTGACATGACGGATAATTTCTCGAAAAGTCAGCATGCCAGCAAGACGACCTCGATCCATGATCACCAAGGATCCAATGTCTTGCTCGCTCATCGTTTCGAGTGCTTGAATGACTGAAGTTTCAGGCGAGGCGGTAAAAAGGGTATTGCCCTTAACCCGCAGAATTTCATTGACCTTTAACATGGTACGTCTCCTGTGTGCTGCTTTTTTCAGATTGTACGGGTTGGTCCCTGAGGTTGTCATTTTGCAACAGCACATCGGATAGCATCGTGTCTTTATTTTTGTCGACGAATTCCGATAACGCTTGCCTGAGTACAATATTTTCATCAAGATGCAGGGCTTGACGATTTAACAAAAATCGCGTGAGCAAGGCAGAGAGTCCCGTTGTGTAAAGATTGCACACAAGGACCCATTGGTCGCGTTTTTGAGAAAGGGTTGCCGCTGCGAGTCCCAGTTCTTGTATGTTTTTGAGCATGCTCTCAACATGATCTTGCGGCAAGCGAAGATCCTCAACGAGCTGCGACACGCTTCGACTGGGTGGATGCTGCGTGCGGGCTTGGTTGAGCGCTTTGATAATGTTTAGTGCATCTTGTAGTCGGTCGCCGGGTTGTTCTTGGCTACGCACGCGTGTTTGACGCAAATACGGCAGATTGGCCGCCACGATGGCGCCGAAAAGAATACTCAACCAAGATAGGTAAACCCAGATCAAAAAGACGGGGAGTGCAGCGAACGCGCCATAGATCGCGGTGTAGGTCGAAATTTGGGAAACGTAATATGCAAAGCCCAGCTTCATTAATTCGAGTAAGGCGGCGACCAATAAGCCGCCGATCATGGCATCGCGCGGTGCGACCCGTGTATTGGGCACGATTGCAAATAAGGCGGCAAAGCCCGCTGCACTGACGACAAATGGTGATATTTTTAAAGTCAGTTCCAACAAATAAGGGATTTGAGAGATCACCCCAAATGATTCACGTGCCAGTAGGGCGGTTGCCCAAAGGCTGGCGCCTGTCATCAGTGGCCCAAGTGTCAAGAGCGCCCAGTACACCAATAGTCGCTGTCCAACACTCCGAGGGCGATTGACGCGCCAAATTGCACTGAGTGCCTTGTCAACAGACAAAATGAGTAAAACCACCGTCACAAACAGAAAACTTCCGCCAATCGCGGTGAGTCGGCTCGCTTGGAGCGCAAACTCGTTGAGATAAGACATGACGTTTTCCGAGACCACGGGGGGCATCAGGCTATTTGTCAGAAAGGTCTGTAAAGCATCACTGAAATCGTGAAACTGTGGAAACGCGGTAAAAAGTGCTAACGCGACCGCTAATAAGGGAACGATCGCCAGAACGGTGGTGAAAGTGAGACTGCCAGCAAGATCAAACGCATCGACTTGGCTAAGACGTTGCGCACTGGTCGTGACAATGATGCGCCAAGCGCTCAGCCGAGCGCAAAATCTAGTTTTAAAGGAAGATTGCGTCTTCATTCGTTTGGATCCTCCTGCGGTTCACTTGCAGGATGTGGTTAATGCATGATTAACCTTCACTCGAGCGATAATAGCAGCATGAATCATCTAGCTCCTCCTCAAATGATAAATCGACCGACACTCAATGTTGTATTGCAGCGTGTCGCGCTAGTCTCTCTTTTATGTTTGTTTGTATTGTGTCTGCTTTGGGAGATTTGGCTTGCACCGCTTAGGCCCGGTGGCACTTTATTATTTCTAAAGGCTTTACCTCTAGCATTTGCTTTTCGAGGTGTTTCGCGTGGCAGCCTCTACACGATTCAGTGGGCCTCCATGCTTGTGCTTTTGTACTTGATGGAAGGCGTCGTTCGGGTCATGTCTGATCCGCCTGGACCCTCTATTGGTATGGCATGGATTGAAATCATTTTATCTTCAATATTTTTCTTTTCTGCGCTGTTTTATGTCAGGCCCGCTAAGCGTTATGCCAAGCAGCTAAAAAAGCAAGCTGATGCCCAGGCCAAAATGATGGTGCAGGATGAGTCTAAAGTTCGCCCTGAGGTTTCCAGTCAATGAAGCATCCAATTGCAGATTTTCAAGCATCTCCTTCGTCTGTTTCCGAGTCATCCTCAACGGCTTTGCCGGCGACGACGATGTCATCCCAATCTGCACTGAAGGATTCGGTCTCTGAATTAAAGACTGACAATAGTTTTGCGTCGCTTGGTCTTGAGTTTTACACGCGCCTACCAACGACACCCCTTAAAAATCCACGATTAGTCCATGCTGATCTACACGCTGCAGCGATGTTAGGCTTGTCCTCACAAGCATTAAAGTCCCAAGCATTTTTAGACGTTGTCAGTGGCTCGAGCCCGATGCCAGGCGGGGATACTCTCGCGGCGGTCTATAGCGGGCATCAGTTTGGTGTGTGGGCAGGACAGTTAGGCGACGGACGGGCTCACCTGTTGGGTGAGGTCGTCGGTCCGCTCGGCAATTGGGAGCTTCAGCTTAAAGGCGCCGGCATGACGCCTTATTCGCGTATGGGAGACGGACGAGCTGTTTTGCGTTCTTCGGTGCGAGAGTATCTAGCCAGTCATGCCATGCAAGGCTTAGGTATTCCAACAACCCGTGCACTGTCTCTGGTGGCTGCGGATGATCCTGTCATGCGTGAGACGGTTGAGACTGCCGCAGTGGTTGCCAGAATGGCACCAAGCTTCATACGTTTTGGTTCTTTTGAGCACTGGGCCTCGCGTAAACGCCCTGATTTAGTTCGTCAATTGGCGGACTACGTCATAGAACGCTTCTATCCAGAAGTACTTGTGTCGTCTGACGGGGCCACTCAACATCCTGACTCACGCAACGTGAGTTTTCTTGAGTGTGTTGTAAAACGCACGGCTGAATTAATGGCGAGCTGGCAGGTGGTTGGTTTTTGCCATGGCGTCATGAACACCGACAATATGTCTATCCTTGGGTTGACGCTTGACTATGGCCCCTATGGGTTTTTAGATGGTTTTGATGCACGTCATATCTGTAATCACACCGATAGCAACGGTCGTTATGCTTGGCATGCTCAGCCTGCTGTTGCACACTGGAATCTCTATCAACTCGCCAACAGTTTGTTCTCGGTTGTCAATGATGCAGATGCCCTCAGAGGAGCATTGGATCAGTTTGAGCCAACTTTCCTCGCGGCGATGCAGTCCCGTATGAGTCAAAAGCTCGGCTTGAACACTTGGCAAAATGGCGATGCTGAGTTGATTGATGATCTCTGGAGTGTGATGCAGGCAAACCATGCAGATTTCACAATGACATTTCGACAGCTTGCCTATGCACCTGGCTTGACACAAGCAACTCAGGGGCAAATCGCTCACGATCTTGGTGGGACTTCAGGCCAAAGCGAGAGCGATTTAAAGCCCTTTGTTGATCTGTTCGTCGACCGGGAGGCCGCTCATGCTTGGTTGGTCCGTTATCGTGACCGTCTCGCTCAAGAGTCTGTTCAATGGCAAGCGCGTGTCAGCGGGATGCTCGCTGTCAATCCACTTTATATATTGCGTAATTATCTTGCTCAGCAGACCATTGAGGCGACTCAACAAGGGGATTTTTCTGCACTTGAGCGGATGCTAAAGGTTTTGTCTAATCCTTTTGCCGCCCAACCCGGGATGGAGATCTACTCAGCCCTGCCACCGCACTGGGCAAGCAAAATAGAAGTCAGTTGCTCCTCCTGATGCAATAATGCAGTCTGCCGCGCGAAAATCGTTAGTCGCGCTCAACTTTAACGGCTTGCTTAACCATGTCTGGCAACACTCTAGGTACTTTATTCTGTGTCACGAACTTTGGCGAATCCCACGGACCTGCCATCGGCTGCGTTGTGGATGGTTGCCCTCCTGGACTCGAGTTGTCAGAACAGGATATTCAGTTTGAGCTCGACAGGAGACGTCCTGGTACCTCACGTCACGTCACGCAGCGTCAAGAAGCGGATCAAGTTGAAATTTTGTCTGGTGTTTACGAAGGAAAGACAACAGGGACACCCATTGCTTTACTGATCCGTAACGTTGACGCGCGCAGCAAAGACTACAGCGCCATTGCAGATACCTTTCGCCCTGGTCATGCAGATTTTGCCTATTTTAAAAAATACGGCGTCCGTGACCCGCGAGGGGGGGGGCGTTCTTCGGCGAGGTTGACTGCGCCGACCGTGGCAGCAGGTGCGATTGCCAAGAAGTGGCTTGCAAAGCAGTACGGCGTTTCGGTGCGAGGCTATATGAGCCAATTAGGCGCCATCTCCATGCCTTTTGTTGCCTGGGAGCACGTGCCTAATAATCCGTTTTATTCTGCTAATCCCGACGTTGTTGCGCAGCTTGAGGCCTATATGGATCAGTTACGTAAGGACGGCGACTCCATCGGTGCTCGTATTGAGGTCGTTGCCGAGGGATTGCCAGCCGGTTGGGGCGAACCCATTTACGACCGTCTTGATGCTGATATTGCTCATGCCATGATGGGTTTAAATGCGGTCAAGGGAGTAGAGATTGGCGCGGGATTTCACAGCGTCGTGCAGCGTGGGTCCGAGCATGGGGACGAAATTACACCAACTGGTTTTCTGACCAATCACGCGGGCGGCGTACTCGGGGGTATTTCCACTGGGCAGCCGATTACCGTCAGTCTGGCGATCAAACCGACTTCAAGCATTCGCGTCGAGCGACGTTCGATTGACCGAGCAGGCAATCCTGTCTCGGTACAGACACTGGGTCGGCATGATCCTTGCGTTGGCATTCGGGCAACACCAATTGCGGAATCCTTGCTAGCCATCATATTGATTGATCACGCTTTGCGTCACCGGGCCCAGTGCGGCGAGCACGTTGGCTGAGTGATTAGACTAAATGTCAAGGCTGAGCTTTAACAGCCTGATTGCTATGGCATAATCAAGAGCTAAACCTATTCAATAGTGTGTGGTAGAGACAAGCGTCATGAAAAAAACTTTATACGACAAGCTTTGGGATGCCCATGTGGTTCATGAAGAATCAGATGGCACGGCAATTCTTTATATCGATCGTCATCTTTTACATGAGGTCACCAGTCCGCAGGCCTTCGAAGGGCTTGATCTGGCTGGACGTAAGTTATGGCGCTTGAATGCCAATTTGGCAGTAGCCGACCATAACGTGCCGACCATTGACCGTGCCCAAGGCATTACTGACCCGATTTCGAAGTTGCAGGTGGACACGCTCGATGCGAACTGTGAAAAGCATCAAGTCATCGAATTCCGCATGAACGATTTGCGGCAAGGTATCGTGCATGTGATCGGACCCGAGCAGGGCGCAACATTGCCTGGTATGACTGTTGTCTGTGGCGACTCGCATACTAGTACTCACGGTGCTTTTGGCGCGTTGGCTTTTGGCATCGGAACCTCTGAGGTCGAGCATGTCATGGCCACTCAGACTCTGCAGGCCAAGAAAAACAAGAACATGTTGGTGCGCGTTGAGGGTGCTCTTCCTGCGGGCTGTACTGCCAAGGATATCATCCTGCACATCATTGGTGTGATCGGTACAGCGGGTGGTACAGGCCATGCAATCGAGTTTGCTGGCAGCACAATCCGTGATCTCTCCGTAGAAGGTCGTATGACCTTGTGCAACATGGCGATCGAGGCGGGTGCCCGTTCGGGCATGGTCGCCGTAGATCAAAAAACCATTGATTACTTTGTGGGTCGTCCTTTTGCACCGTCTGGCGCCCTTTGGGATCAGGCTGTTTCTTATTGGAAAACGCTTCACACGGACGAAGGGGCTCATTTTGATCGTGTAGTCGATATTGATGCGCGTCAAATTGTTCCTCAAGTCACATGGGGAACTTCTCCAGAGATGGTGTTGCCCGTGACAGGGCGCGTTCCAGATCCAGAACGTGAAAAAGACGAAATGCGTCGTATTGGCATGGAGCGTGCACTCCAATACATGGGCCTCAAGCCCAACACTGCGATTGAAGACATCAAAATTGATCGTGTCTTTATTGGGTCATGCACAAACTCGCGGATTGAGGACTTGCGTGCTGCGGCTGCGATTGCTCGCGGCAAACATGTCGCCAGCAATGTACGTCAAGCGATGGTGGTTGCTGGTTCGGGTCTTGTGAAGGCTCAAGCCGAACGTGAAGGTCTGGACAAGATCTTCATTGAGGCAGGCTTCGAATGGCGCGAGCCTGGCTGTTCGATGTGTTTGGCGATGAATGCCGACCGTCTTGAGCCCCAGGAACGCTGCGCTTCGACCTCAAATCGTAATTTTGAAGGTCGTCAAGGGCAGGGGGGCAGAACCCATCTCGTGAGCCCAGCCATGGCAGCCGCGGCTGCGATTGCTGGTCATTTTGTCGACGTACGTAACTTTCGGTAAAAGACATGGACGCATTTACAACACACCAAGGCTTGGTCGCTCCGCTCGATCGTGAAAACGTCGACACTGATCTGATCATCCCCAAGCAGTTTCTCAAATCCATCAAGCGTGCGGGTTTTGGCCCGAATTTGTTTGATGAATTGCGCTATCTAGACCACGGCGAGCCCGGCATGGATAACGCCAAGCGCCCGCTCAACCCTGAATTTATTTTGAACCAGTCGCGCTACCAAGGTGCTTCGATTCTCTTGGGTCGCAAGAACTTTGGTTGTGGTTCTAGTCGTGAACATGCGCCTTGGGCTCTAGCTCAATATGGTTTCAGGGCTGTCATTGCCCCCTCATTTGCAGATATTTTCTTTAACAACAGCTACAAGACAGGCTTCTTGCCCATTGTGTTGACCGAGTTGGAAGTGTCGCGTTTGTTCGATGAGGTGCGTGGGTTCGTTGGTTACAAATTAACGATCGATCTCGAGAAACAATTGGTGATTGCACCAGATGGTCGTGCCATGAATTTTGACATCACGGCGCATCGCAAATATTGTTTGGTCAACGGCTTAGACGAAATCGGTCTGACGTTGCGTCATGCTGACAAAATCCGCAACTTCGAAAACGAACGCTTGGCCCGTCATCCTTGGTTGGACGTGGTTCCAATCGGTGCGCGCTAACGCATTGACTTTGTTTCGGGCCGGTTCTCCGGCCCATTATTTTTAGGTAAGCTTAAACATGGCAAAAAAAATTGCAGTTCTCCCAGGTGACGGTATTGGGTCGGAAATCATCGAGCAAGCCGTTCGGGTGTTGCGTGTGCTTGATCCAGCCCTAGAGATTAATGAGGCTCCCGTCGGCGGGACGGCTTTTGATCTGCATGGCCATCCCTTACCCCCTGCGACACTTAAGCTCGCACAGGAATCTAATGCGATTTTGTTCGGTGCAGTCGGTGATTGGAAATACGACAAATTGCCTCGTGAACACCGCCCTGAGCAAGCCATTTTGGGTCTACGTAAGGCACTTGGGCTATTTGCTAACTTGCGCCCAGCTATTTTGTATCCGGAGTTGGCCAATGCCTCGTCCCTCAAGCCGGAGATCGTCTCCGGTCTCGATATCCTGATCCTGCGTGAACTCACAGGGGATATTTATTTTGGAACACCACGCGGTATTCGTACGGCGACCGATGGCCCCTACGCAGGATCGCGCGAAGGTTTCGATACCATGCGTTATGCAGAACCGGAAATCCGCAGAATTGCACATATCGGTTTTCAAGCCGCCCAAAAGCGCCAAGGCAAACTGTGTAGCGTCGACAAAGCAAACGTCTTAGAGACTTCCCAGCTTTGGCGCGATGTCGTAATCGATGTAGCCAAAGAATATCCAGATGTAGCGCTCACCCATATGTATGTGGATAACGCCGCAATGCAGCTCGTGCGTGCACCTCGCGAATTCGATGTGATCGTGACCGGTAACTTGTTCGGTGATATTTTGTCCGACGAAGCTGCAATGCTCACAGGATCGATTGGCATGTTGCCCTCAGCTTCTTTGAATGCTTCCGGCCAAGGCTTATACGAACCGAGCCATGGCTCTGCGCCAGATATTGCAGGAAAGGGTATTGCCAACCCCTTAGCGACGATTCTATCGGCCGCCATGATGTTGCGTTACTCACTTGATAGCGCCGGCTTAGCAGATCGTATTGAACAGGCCGTGCAAAAAGTCCTTCAGCAGGGGCTGCGTACTGCCGACATTTTTGAACCCGGCACAACTAAAGTCGGTACAGCCGAGATGGGCGATGCCGTCCTCAAAGCCCTAGGCTGATCACTGAGTACGCCACGGACAGTTGGGCACTTCTGACGCGCCTGCTCCTTAGCGCTAAAATTGAGCATATTTAATTATTTTTCGTGGCGTTGTTGAGATGAAAAAATCAGTCGGATTGGTAGGTTGGCGCGGAATGGTGGGTTCGGTCCTCATGCAGCGTATGCGTGATGAGGGAGACTTTGATCTGATCGATCCGATTTTCTTCTCTACCAGCAATGCAGGGGGTCGTGCGCCTGATTGGGCAGGTTCGACCGCTTTGCAAAATGCCTTTGACATCGACGCGCTCAAAAAGCTTCCCATCATTGTTACCGCGCAGGGTGGTGACTATACGAGTGAGGTTTATCCAAAGCTGCGTGCTGCAGGTTGGACCGGCATCTGGATTGATGCGGCCAGTACTCTGCGGATGAAAAATGACGCGATTATCGTCCTTGACCCAGTCAATCGTGCGGTGATTGATGCCGCTTTGCATCGAGGTGCGCGCGACTTTATCGGTGGTAACTGCACGGTGAGTTGCATGATGATGGGTTTGGCGGGGCTGTTTAAACACGACTTGATCGAGTGGATGACCAGTATGACCTATCAAGCTGCCTCTGGCGGCGGTGCGCAGCATATGCGCGAGTTACTCACGCAGTTTGGTCTTTTGAATCAATCAGTTAAGGCTGAGCTGACTGATCCTTCCTCAGCGATTTTGGAGATTGATCGTAAAGTGCTTGCGACACAACAATCTGAGCAGCTTCCGACCGAGCACTTCGGGATTCCGCTTGCTGGCAACCTGATTCCCTGGATCGACAAAGATCTCGGCAATGGTATGTCCCGAGAAGAGTGGAAGGGCGAGGCCGAGACGAATAAGATTCTTGGTCGTGGCGAGGGATTCGGCACATCCCCGATTCCAATTGATGGATTGTGTGTTCGAGTCGGTGCGATGCGCTGCCACAGCCAGGCGCTCACCATCAAGCTCAAGCGTGACGTGCCTCTTGATGAGATCGCCGGCATGATTGCCGAGGGTACAGAATGGGCCAAATTTATACCCAACACCAAGGAAGATACTCTTCGTGCGTTGTCGCCTGTCTCTGTGACGGGTACGCTCGATATCCCTGTTGGCCGGATGCGTAAGCTCTCGATGGGTTCCGAATATCTTGGCGCCTTCACCATCGGTGATCAGCTCTTGTGGGGTGCCGCTGAGCCCTTGCGACGCATGTTGCGTATATCGCTTGGCGAACTATAAAGAAAGGGAAGCTTTTTCATGGCTGGTCATTTGCGTTCATCTGGTCGCGCCCTAACGCGTGCTGCCACCCCTTTTTTGCTTTGCATGGGGCTGTCAGTTGGCACCTTTGGCTTGACTCAGGCGGCGCAGCCTGGACATGGTCGGGTCAACTCTGTTGCGGGTTCGCCTCTGGAGGTTTCAGTTCCAGTCACTGGGCTGACTGCTGATGACCTCAAAGTACTCAAGGCCACCATTGCTGATCCATCGGCTTGGGTGCAGGCCGGTCTGACATTGCCTGCGGCAATCGAATCGATGTCGATTGCCGTCGAGCCGGGCCTCAATGCTTCCTCTAGGACGATTGTTTTGCGCTCGACTCAAGCGGTTGATCGGCCCGTCATTGACGTATTAATCAGTCTCACCACGGCATCAGGTACCACTGCCATCCAATCCAGTTATCTGGTACTGACAAGCGACCGAGGTGCAGGGCTTGTTCAGGTCTCTCGTGGTGATACGCTCTACAGCATTGCAATGTCTAGAGTCGTTCCGGGTGCGGATATTTATCAGGTAATGTGGGCGATTTACGAGGCGAACCCTCAAGCTTTCATTTCGGAAAATATGAATCTGCTGCGTGCTGGCTCGACGCTCCAAATTCCCGATGCAGCCACGATTCGACGTGTGGATCCAAAATACGCGCGAGCGATGTTTGCTAAGCATGATGGTGCTTTTAGGGCGCGCCGCGGTGCTGGTGTTGCACCGACAGGTCGTGTTCAGACAGTCGCCGTTGCCCCTGTAGAGTCGGGCAAGGTGACTACTGCTGTGGAGGTGCCAAAACAAGCACCGGCAGGCGATCAGGTACGGCTTTCTTCAAACAATCCTGCGGATCAGCAATCTGATGCGCGCGTGGCGACTGCTAACGCACTCAGTGAGATGCAGTCTCGCGTTGAGGCGCTTCAAAAAAATGTTGAGGAATTAAGAGATGCCCTTCAAAAAAGCCTGGCGGCTTCGGGTAAAACATTGATTTCTGGCGCTACGGGTGCCACTGGTGCTGCTGGAGTGCCGGGTGTTGCTGGTGCTGCAGGTGCTTCTGGAGTGCCTGGTGCTGCTGGTGTTGCTAGTGCTGCAGGTGCTCCTGGAGTGCCGGGTGCTACAGGTGTTGCTGGTTTAACTGGCGCAACTGGCGCAACTGGCGTAACTGGTGTCACGGGTTCTGCAGGTGTGGCGGGTACCGTAGGCTTAGCAGGTGCAGCAGGGTCTTCTAGCGCTGCTGGTACACCAGGGGTTACTAGTTTGGCTGGTACGGCCAGCGCACCTTCATCAAGTTCAACATCAGGATCAGGATCAGGATCAGGTTTAGCGCAAGCATCAGTTGCATCACAAGGCTCAAGCTCAGGCTCAGCATCGGTTTCAGGCTTAGGCTCAGGCTCAAGCTTAGGTTCAGGTTCAAGCACAACCTCAGCTTCGGCTTCAGGTTCAAGCGCAAGCTCAGCATCGGCTTCAGGATCAAGCTCAGGTGCGGGTTCGGCTGAGGCTCTCGGTTCTGGTTCTAAGGCGTCAGGTCAATCTCCTACGGCGAGTGCAGCTGGCTCTGCTAGTGCAGCCGCTGGTGGCATGCAATCTAGCAAAGCGACTGGTCAGCAAGGTGTGCAGAGCACAGATGCCTCAGCAGCCAATAAAGTTAAGAATACCTTTATTCAAGTTAAAGATTACGCATCCGACCATGTTTTGAGTTTGGTGCTTGGGATTTCAGGATTATTAGCGCTACTGATTGCCTTTCTGCTCAGACGCGCTGGTCGGCAGGAGCTAAATGAGTCCACGGATGATGCCCCTCGCACAAATCCAGCGCTCGAGTCTGCTTTTGATGAAAAGCTTCAGTCTATCGATTTAAACCTAGAGGGTGATGATCCAGCTGTTGTGGGTAAAACGAATGCGCCAGAAACTAAAGCCTAAGCGTCGATCGCCGCAAGACTGACGGGCTTTGCCGGACAATGACGCGAATAGCTCTCGGTGTTGCGTACGACGGTAGGCCGTGGCAAGGCTGGCAAACCCAGCCTCACGGATTAACAGTACAGGATACTTTAGAGCGTGCCCTACAAGCTTTTATAGGGAGTGCAACCACGACGGTCTGTGCCGGTCGAACAGACACGGGAGTGCATGCTCTAAATCAAGTTGTTCACCTAGACGCGGCGGTGAACAGGACTTTAGAGTCCTGGGTAAGAGGTACGAATGCCCATCTTCCTGACTCTATTTCTGTGCAATGGGCGCAGTACGTTTCTGATGATTTCCATGCGCGCTTTTCTGCTTCAGCGCGCACATACACGTACGTTATCTTAAATACGCGTGTTCGGCATCCATTGTGGCAGGGTCGGGCAGGCTGGGTATTTCAGCCCCTTGATGTCAGTGCGATGCAGCAAGCGGCAACATGTTTGCTTGGTGAGCATGATTTCAGTAGTTTTAGATCCTCCCAATGTCAGGCTAAAACGCCTGTACGTACGATGCATGTGTTGAACTTTACGCACAGTGGCCCGCGGATTGTGGTTCAACTGAAAGCGAATGCTTTTTTGCACCACATGGTTAGAAATATTATTGGCGCATTAATTCAAGTGGGGCAGGGGCGGGAGTCGGTCAATTACGTTTCACAGTTACTCGCGTTGAGAGACCGGACCCAAGGCGCTCCAACATTTGCGCCTGATGGCCTGTATCTCACGAATATTACATATCCAGGGCAATCCTTTCCCGTAGTAACCGAGCATTCAACGGGTTTGGATCTCTTTGGTTTAAGCTAAGCAAATGTCCACACCGTATTTCTAAATTGTAAAAAGATAGGGCAAAAACGATGCGCACTAGAATTAAAATTTGTGGAATCACGCGCGAACTGGATTTGCTAGCTGCGGTGAATGCGGGTGCTGACGCGGTAGGGTTCGTTTTTCATCCGAGTAGTCAGCGATTCGTGAGTGCGGAACGTGCGAGCGAGCTAGTCGAGCGATTGCCTGCCTTTGTCAATTCAGTCGCACTGTTTGTAAATCCGGATGTGCAATTTGTGCGTTCGGTGATTGACCAAATGCATCCGACTTTGCTTCAGTTTCACGGGGATGAGTCTCCCGAGTTTTGTGCATCATTTGGATGGCCTTATTTAAAGGCATTTCGAGTCGGTGCGCCCGGGATCGATACCCCGGAGGGTCTTGCTCGAGCTTGCCAAGGATTTCATGGCGCGCGCGGCTGGCTGTTTGATAGTTACACCCCAGCCTATGGTGGTAGCGGTCATGGTTTTGATCATCAACTGCTGTCAGAGATACTCGCGATGGATGCATCGCAGCGCGCCGCATTGATTCTGTCTGGCGGACTCTCTGCTGAAAATCTCGATATTGCTCTGCGCAACGTGCGTCCATGGGCCGTAGATGTGAGTAGCGGTGTCGAGGATGCTCCCGGAATTAAATCTGCCAACAAGATTGAGGCTTTTATTTCTGCTGTTAAAAAAGCGGATGATTCAGGCGCTTTGACAGCCGATAGTTAAAACCGATATAATCTTGTTCTTTACAGGCGGTTAGCTCAGCTGGTTAGAGCGCCACGTTGACATCGTGGAGGTCGTTGGTTCGAGCCCAATACCGCCTACCAATTCTAGAAATTAAAGCCCCGATATCGGGGCTTTTTTTGTGTCTCGTTTTCTTCTTCTTGCCGTCTGTCCACATCGATTTTTAAACGCCTTTTGTTACTATTTTTGGTCAAACCCCACGGAGCAAACTTCCGTATCCAGGCACGACTGGCTCGACCCCGGCAATCTGTAAACAGTGCCACATCATCGCGGCCACGCTTGAAATAACGGGCTTACCCAAGTCTCGCTCAAGCGCATCAAGAACTTCGACAGTTGGCATGCCAACACCGCTCAAAAAAACAACCTCCGCTTCGTCTGTATTAGCAGCCTTTGCTAAGCCATAGGCACGCTCTGGTGTTTCTTCGTAGATATTTCTGACGTTTTCAAGCCTGCGGACACTGACGACGTTCATGCCGTATTCCTCAAGCGCGCCCTTTCCAGCAAGCGTCTGTGCTTCAGCATAAGGTGTGCCAAGCGCGATTTTTTTGACGCCTAACTGATTCATTGCAGCGATGACGCTTGCAAAGGCGGAGGTGAAACGCACGTTGTATTGACGTTCAAGCCTAGCGGTGAGCGCCTGTTCGCCTTCGCGCCCGAGCATATAGCTTGACGCTGTATGCGCCAGTGCAATGACCTGCGGCCTAATAAGCGCGAGCATTTCTGTGGGTTCGTCGATGTGGTCTAGCTGAGATCGCGTTCGTGCATCTTGTCCGTCATGCGCACCAGGGGTCCCACGGGCAATCATGCGACCGAAGTGAACAGAGACGCCTGGGGGTTTGAGAGCAAATAACTCTGGTTCTATGTTTGGGTTTCCTGGTGGAAGTAAAAATCCAAGTCTTGCTCTCCAGCCATCCATGTGATTCACCTGCCTTTATATTCCTGAGTCCATTCATCAGTTCGAGTGTGCTTATTTAGTGACGCTCTTTGCGACCTTGGACCACTTGGCCATTTCGGATTTGATGTGTGCGTTGACCTCGGCAGGTGAGCCGGTTTTTACCTGGACCGACATATTGGCTAAACGGTCTTCTACGGCTTTATTTTGGAGGGCAGTATTGATACTGCGGCTCAGCAAGTCGACCGCATCTTTGGGTGTGCCTGCAGGCGCTAGAAAAAAGAATGAAACCTCAGTAAACATACCTGGTATGCCAGCCTCCTTAACGGTCGGCACATCAGGCAGAGCTGGCAGGCGCTTCTCCCCCGTGACGGCGATCACTCGAATTTTGTCGCCTTTAGCCAAACCGATCGCCGAAGCCGCTGTCGTAAACCAGACTTGAATTCTGCCAGCAAGCACATCGACCTGAGCGTCCGATGTGCTCTTGTAAGGAATCATGACCATGTCCAAATTGTTGGATGCCTTGAGCATTGTTCCCAAGTAGTCCGACACACTTCCAGACGGACCGTTGTAATTCAGCTTTCCGGGGGTCGCCTGAGCGAGCTTGACGATATCGGCTAAAGACTTAGCGGGAAGGCTAGGCGGCACAGCGACTACGTAGGGCAGACCCGCTGCAAATGCAATGGATTCAAAGTCTTTTGACAGATCTGTTTTGACGGCGGGGTTGGTCACCTGATTGATAATGCCACTCGTACTGGTCAAAAAGATTGTGTAGCCGTCTGGCTTGGCCTGAGCCACGTAATCCGTCGCAATGTTTCCCGTCGCGCCCGCCTTATTTTCAACCAACACCGTCGTTTTCATTATGGTGGTGAGCTGTTGTGCGACTTCGCGGGCGATCATGTCATTACCGCTACCTGGACCGTAAGGCACAACAATTGTGATTGGCTTGGAAGGGTAAGCTTGCGCAAGCAGTGTTGTCGGCAGGGCCGAGGCCAAGAGCAGGGTGAGGGACGAAAATACACGTGTGAGTAGTCTCATGGCAATGTCTCTTTATGTCATTAGAATTGTGTGCCGGTCAGGCTTATCGCTAAACAATAGCAGAAGTCTAGGTTAATTGCGCATCGGTCATCAAGCAGGACCTTGGTGATGAAATGGTAAACTTACGAGTCATTCTGGTGAGATGAGCGGGGAACTCAAAGTTAAACAGGCGGCATCTGCCTTTTTTTGTGTGACGCTACGTCCCCGCCCGTTTCTCGATGTTTTCGCTTGTTACAGGATTAGTGCAGATGCTTTCAATCACGCTCCCCGACGGGTCGCAGCGTCAATACCCAGGTCCGGTCACGGTTGCTGAAGTCGCCCAATCTATTGGCGCAGGGCTTGCCCGCGCGGCGTTGGGTGGGCGCATCACGGATGCGAGTGAAAGCCGTCTAGTTGATACCACCTACCGCATTGAAAACGATACGCATCTGGCGATCATTACCGCCAAGGATGCAGACGGACTCGACCTCATTCGACATTCAACGGCACATTTGCTCGCCTATGCGGTCAAGTCACTTTTCCCCGACGCGCAAGTCACCATCGGTCCAGTGATCGACAATGGGTTTTATTACGACTTCTCTTACAAGCGTCCATTCACGCCTGAGGATCTCACTGCTATTGAAAAGAAAATGGCAGAACTGTCCAAAAAGGACGAAATCGTCTCGCGTGAAGAATGGAAGCGAGATGATGCAGTGACCTATTTCAAAGGGATTGGCGAGTCTTACAAAGCCGAGATTATCGGTGCCATCCCCGGTAACGAAACCATCAGTCTCTATCGCGAAGGGGACTTCATTGACCTGTGCCGTGGGCCTCATGTCCCCAGCACTGGCAAACTCAAGGTGTTCAAGTTGATGAAAGTCGCAGGCGCATATTGGCGCGGCGACAGCAACAATGAAATGTTGCAGCGTATATACGGTACGGCTTGGACCACCAAAGAAGATCAAGATGCATATCTGCATATGCTCGAGGAAGCAGAGCGCCGAGACCATCGCAAAATTGGGCGAGATCTAGATTTATTTCATTTCCAAGAAGAGGGCCCCGGCCTGATCTTCTGGCATCCCAAGGGTTGGGCGATTTGGCAACAAGTCGAGCAATACATGCGTGCGGTTTACCGTGACAACGGTTATCAAGAGGTCAAAGCACCTCAGATTCTAGATATTTCCCTCTGGAAAAAAACCGGGCATTGGGATAATTACCGTGAGAACATGTTTACGACCGAGTCTGAAAATCGCGTCTACGGTTTGAAACCGATGAATTGCCCCGGACATGTTCAGATATTTAATTCGGGCTTGCATTCCTATCGAGATTTGCCTTTGCGCTACGGTGAGTTCGGTCAGTGTCATCGCAATGAGCCCTCAGGCTCTTTGCACGGCATGATGCGCGTGCGTGGATTCACCCAAGACGACGGTCACATTTTCTGTACTGAAGATCAACTGCAAGATGAATGCGCTGACTTCACGTCTTTGCTGCAAAAAGTTTACGCAGACTTTGGCTTTACCGAGGTACTGTACAAAGTCGCGACGCGCCCGGAAAAGAGAATTGGTAGCGACGAGGTGTGGGATAAAGCCGAGACCGCGCTGATGGAAAGTCTCAAACGTACCGGTTGCGAGTTCGAAGTGACTCCAGGCGAGGGCGCGTTCTATGGCCCTAAGATCGAATACACACTCAAAGACGCCATTGGTCGCCATTGGCAGTGTGGCACTATTCAGGTAGATTTCTCAATGCCTCAGCGCCTCGGAGCTGAGTTTGTTGATGCGTCAGATCAGCGCCGTGCGCCTGTCATGCTGCATCGTGCCATTCTTGGTTCCTTTGAACGATTTATTGGCATGTTGATTGAAAACCATGCTGGTGCCATGCCCGCATGGCTCGCTCCTGTGCAAGCTGTTGTGTGCTGTATTTCGGAGCACGCAGCGGCTTATGCGGTAGAAATTACACAAAGCCTGAAAAAACAAGGCTTTAGAGTAGAATCAGATTGTCGTAGTGAAAAAATTACCTATAAAATTCGTGAACACAGCTTGCAAAAGCTTCCGTATATCTTGGTGGTCGGTGAAAAAGAGCGCCAAGCGGGAACAGTAGCTGTACGTGGACGTGGTGGAGTCGAGCTCGGCGTGATGCCAATTGCTCAATTCGCTACACTACTGAATGAAGACGTGGCCTTGCGCCGCAATTCCGGTTTGCCTGCGCCGCAGGCAACCTAACAACTAGGAGTCGTCAACATCGCAACAGAAAAACCCCATCGCATCAATGGTGAAATTCGAGTTCCCGAGGTGCGTTTATTAGGCATAGAGGGCGAACAGCTCGGTATTGTTAAAACTTTCGACGCCATTCGTATGGCTGAGGAAAGTGATATTGATCTGGTAGAGATCGCACCTAATGCTGATCCACCGGTTTGCCGTTTGATGGATTACGGTAAGTTTAAATATCAAGAACAAAAACGTTTGGCCGAAGCCCGCGCTAAACAAAAGATCATCCAGGTCAAAGAAGTCAAGTTTCGTCCTGCGACGGACGAAGGTGACTATCAGGTCAAATTACGTAACCTGAAGCGCTTCCTGGACGAGGGCGACAAAGCCAAAGTCACATTGAGATTTCGTGGCCGCGAAATGGCGCACCAAGAACTTGGTATGCGTGTGCTTGAGCGTGTGCGTGACGATCTGACTGATATGGCAGTCGTCGAGGCGATGCCAAAGCTTGAGGGCCGTCAAATGGTGATGGTGCTTGCTCCGCGCAAGAAAGCGCCCACTAAAGAAGCCGCTGTTTAAACGTCATGCATGTACTTTTTGTATTAGACCCTCTGCCTTTGCTTAACGCATACAAGGACAGTTCTGTTGCGATGATGCAAGCACTCGCTGCCCGAGGCCACACGTTCAGTGTCGCCATGCAAGGTGATGTGTTCATCGAGGGTGGTCAGGTCTACGCTCGCACCGTTCCAATCAGTTTGGTTGAGGGCGCTGACCTACACGATAAGCACTGGTGGAGAGAGTCTGGTGGATCCGTTCACACTTTACTGCAGGATTTTTCTGCGGTATTGATGCGAAAGGATCCTCCCTTCGATATGGAGTATGTCTACACCACGCATATGTTTGATTACGCGCAAGCCCAAGGTGCGCGTGTATTCAATAGTGGCTCAGCCATTCGCAATCACCCAGAAAAGCTGGCGATCACTGAGTTTTCTCAGTTCACCACGCCAACCCTGGTGACGCGCGACATGGAGCGCATCAAGGCGTTTCATGCGGAACATCGCGACGTGATCGTCAAACCACTGGATGGCATGGGTGGTACCGGCATATTTAAGCTGGCTGAGAATGAGCCCAATCTGAACGCTATTCTTGAGTCTTTGACGCACGATGGCCAGCGGAGCATCATGGCGCAACGCTATATCCCTGAGATTTCAAAAGGGGATAAGCGTATTTTGCTGATTGGTGGTGAGCCTGTTCCGTTTTGTCTTGCACGGATTCCACTCGCGGGCGAAACACGCGGCAACCTTGCTGCAGGTGGCCGAGGCGTTGCACAGCCTCTATCCGAGCGCGATTGGTTCATTGCGCGTGAAATCGCACCTCAGCTGATTCAGCGTGGGCTGTTACTCGTTGGGCTAGACGTTATTGGTGACTATGTGACTGAGATCAACGTCACTAGCCCGACGTGCTTTGTTGAAATTACTGAACAGACTGGGTTCGATGTGGGTGCTCGTTTTGTCGAGGCACTTGAGTCTGCGGTTGCACAGGCTGTATAGGGATGGCTGCAATTTTTGTCGTGGCACACGTGCCGCTTGCTTCTGCATTGGATGCGTGTGCACGGCATGTGCTGGGAGTCGATCCCGAGATTTATGTTGTTGATGTGCAGCCAAATGAGTGTCCAGGCGAGTCCTCTCCGCTCTTAGCGGCGGCTATACAGGCTGCTGATACAGCGCAAGGGGTTCTGATTTTGACGGATCTCCCGGGTGCAACACCATCGAACATTGCCAAAGCTGCTTCTTTACTTTTGGCCAAGCAAAACATCAATTGCAGAGTGTTGGGTGGAGTGAATGCGTCAATGTTGCTCAAAGCAATCAATTATCGCAGTGCAGCATTGGATGTTGTGATGGAGAAAGCATTGACTGGTGCTACGCAGGCTGTGTTGCGTGTAGACTGACGCCATGTGCGTGAGCTAACTTTTCATCATTTTCAATATGCCTGACATTGAAATCGTCATTTCTAATAAGCTCGGCTTGCACGCTCGTGCAGCAGCTAAATTAACCCAGCTTGCTGGGCAGTTCACAAGCGAAATTTTCATCTCCAAAGGTGCGCAGCGCGTCAATGCCAAAAGCATTATGGGCGTGATGATGCTGGCTGCGGGTATGCGTACGGCCGTCAAGGTTGAAGCAAATGGCAGCGATGCCGATCGCGCCCTTGATGCATTAAAAAAAATATTCGATGACAAATTCGGCGAAGGCGAATAGCCCCGTGGACGACTCGCGACCACCGCCCATGGTGTGTTTGTATGGGCAAGGTGCGGCGAGAGGCTATGCCATCGGTCGCGCACTCGTGATGGGTGCGGCTGCGCTTGAGGTTGCCCATTATCGCGTTCATCCCTCTGCCGTTCACGTTGAGCAAGCGCGTCTGAGTCAGGCCCTTGAGACGACAAAGCGTGAAATGCTAGAAATGGCTGAGACATTGCCTGGAGACGCACCACGCGAGCTTGCGGCGCTGCTCAGCGTGCATGGCATGCTGCTCTCTGACCCTCTGTTGGCGGATGAAGCCTTAAATCTCATACGAGATAAACACTACAACGCCGAGTGGGCCTTGACGACCCAAGGTCAACTATTGGGTGAGCAGTTCTCCGCAATGGATGATGAGTATCTTCGCGAACGCGGCGGTGATGTTCGCCAGGTAATTGAGCGCGTACTTCACGCGCTTGCAGGTTCACGACCTTTGAGTGCGTTGGATATTGCAGGGGAGGAGGGTGATCCTTTAATCGTCATTGCCCACGATATTTCACCTGCCGATATGATGCGTTTGCGTGGTGGACGTTTCGCTGGTTTTGCGACGGATTTAGGTGGGTTGACATCACATACTGCCATCGTAGCTCGAAGTATGTCCGTACCGGCTGTCGTTGCGCTTGGTCATGTGCGCGGCCTTCTTCGCGACGGTGACACGGTGATACTCGATGGCGTGCAGGGTGCGTTGATTGTTAACCCCTCACCCGAAGCGCTAGAGCAATATCGTGTCCTTAAAGAGCATTATCTGAATGAGCGCATCTCTCTTGCGGCACTCAAGGATGTTCCTGCTCAGACCTTAGATGGCATTTCCATTTCCCTACAGGCCAATATTGAATTGCCCGATGAGGTGGATCTTGCCTTGGCCAATGGTGCGAGCGGTATTGGCTTATTTCGCAGTGAGTTTTTATTTATCGGTCGTCCTGAGCTGCCAAGTGAAGAAGAACAATATCAAGCCTATTCTTCAGTCGTCAAAGCGATGCAAGGTAGGCCCGTAACAATACGGACCCTCGATGTTGGCGCTGATAAAGCGCTTGATGGTGAGGCAACGGTCGCGACAAATCCTGCTTTAGGATTGAGAGCTATACGCTATTGCCTGGCTCACCCAGAACTCTTTGCTACACAACTCAGAGCGATTTTGAGGGCTTCTGCGCATGGCGCTGTTCGCATTTTGATTCCAATGGTGGCACACATGCACGAAGTGGTGGCTGCTAAAGCAGCGATTGCATCGGCAAAGCTTGAACTAGAGGCTCGAGGACAGGCCTATGCTGAAAACATTCAGATTGGCTGCATGGTTGAAATACCGGCCACAGCAATCGCGATTGATCCTTTCGCGGACGCGTTAGATTTTCTATCTATCGGTACGAACGATCTGATTCAGTACACGTTGGCAATCGATCGGGCTGATAACGAAGTGTCTTCGCTTTACGACCCGTTGCATCCAGCCATATTAAAGTTAATTGCCAACACAATTAATGCAGGAATGCGCGCAGGGATCCCTGTGGCTGTCTGTGGTGAAATGGCTGGTGACCCTCAGATGACGAGGCTGTTGCTGGGACTTGGCTTGACGCATTTTTCTATGCATCCCCAGCAATTGTTGGACGTCAAGAGGGAAATCAGACAAGGGCACTCCAATGCACTCAGGCAAAAAGTCGCGACTGCGCTGAATCGCCACAGCACGATTGACCCGTCTGTCCTGCAGTAACACCCCACACCATAAAAAAGAACTCAGAATAGATAACGCCGAGTGTTGATGCACTCGGCGTTATCTTTCATAGGACTGATATCGAGTATTGGCTAACCAAGAGGCTAGCCAACTTGGTTAATTATGGTACGCAGACTCACCGTGAGTTGTGATGTCAAGACCTTCGCGCTCCATGTCTTCGGTCACACGTAAACCACACATCATGTCTGCAATTTTGAACGCGACGAACGCGACAATACCCGACCAGATGATTGTGATGACGATTCCCTCAAGTTGGACTAAAAGCTGTCCCCCAATCAGGCCGACTGAGTCCAAACCGGGACCACCTAAAGCCTTGGCATTAAAGATACCGACCAGGATGCCACCGACAATACCGCCAACACCATGGATGCCAAACACATCGAGTGAGTCATCTGCACCCAACATCCGCTTCAGGCCGTTGACACCCCAAACGCAAATTACACCTGCTGCGACACCGATCACCAAGGCACCAACGGGTCCCACCAAGCCAGCGGCTGGCGTGACACCCACCAAACCGGCAATAGCGCCAGAGGCGGCACCCAACATTGAAGGACGTCCTTTGATGGCCCACTCAGTCAATACCCAGGCAAGAATGGCGCCAACTGTTGCGATCAGCGTGTTGAACAATGCGAGGGCTGCAACTTCATTGGCAGCAAGTGACGAACCCGCGTTGAAGCCGAACCAACCCACCCACAGCAACGATGCACCAATCATTGTCATCGGGAGGTTATGTGGTTGCATCGCCTCTTTGCCATAACCCAATCGCTTGCCAACAACATAGGCACCTACTAACGCTGCGATACCTGCGTTAATGTGAACGACCGTACCACCAGCGAAGTCCAGTGCACCTTTTGCGGCCAGCAGACCTTTTGAAGTCTCACCGCTAAACCAGATCATGTGGGCGATCGGAATGTAGGCGAACGTAAACCATATTGCTGTAAAGACAAGCACAGCTGAGAAGCGGGCGCGTTCAGCAAAGGCACCCACGATTAGTGCGCAAGTAATACCAGCAAAGGTTGCCTGGAAGGCAGCGTACAAAATCTCAGGAAGAGATGCTGCCATTGAGAACTTGCCATCTTCAGGGTTAAACATTCCACTAAAGAAGGCACGTGAAAAACCACCCACGAACGCGTTACCTTCAGTAAATGTCAACGAGTAGCCATAGGCAAACCAAAGCAAAACAGCGAGAGAAAAAGTACACATGACTTGCATGAGTACTGAAAGTACGTTTTTCGAACGCACAAGACCGCCGTAAAACAAGGCGAGTCCGGGCACCACCATCAGAAGTACTAACAGGGTAGAAACGCTTACCCATGCGACATCGGCTTTATCCATTTTTTAATGCTCCGTAGATTCAAAGAATTTAGAGTGCTGCTTCGCCGGTCTCGCCGGTCCGAATTCTGATGGCTTGCTCTAAGGGAGCAATGAAAATTTTTCCATCGCCGATCTTGCCTGTTCGAGCAGACTGCACAATCGCATCAATAGCTTGGTCAACAAGATTGTCTGCAACAGCGGCTTCGACACGTAGTTTTGGCAAAAAGTCGACGGCGTATTCAGCACCGCGATAAAGCTCCGTGTGACCTTTTTGTCGCCCAAAGCCTTTGACTTCGGTGACAGTCAGGCCTTGGACGCCCAGCGCGGAGAGGGCAACGCGCACCTCGTCGAGCTTGAACGGCTTAATAATCGCGATAATGAGCTTCATTTGAGTATCCTCGGTAAAGGTGTGTGTCAGATCTCAAGCAAAACTCATGCCAGCCTGAGTAAACTGTGTCTAACCTGCATAGGTACTATCCCTTGGCATTATTTCTAAGATTATTCAGCTCACAATTCCTATTTCGGTTGCATCATTTCGGTGCATCTGATTGAAATTGAAAACATTGGCACTATTTTGGTGCGCTATATGATCGTTTATTGTTTTATTTTCATGCGGCACTCATTGCCTCTACACTATTCGGCTATCAACATAGGAGCGCATCATGATGAAATCAAATGCATGGTTTGAAGAATTTCAAAAAAACGTTGCAGAGTTGATTGCCAAGAGCCCTGCGGCAGACAATGAACGCAATGTCAAAGCCTTTGCGGGTCAGGCTTTCAATCGGATGGACCTCGTCACACGCGAGGAGTTCGATGTTCAGGCGGAGTTACTGAGTCGTGCGCAGAGCCGTATAGAAGTTCTCGAGCAGCACTTGCATGCACTTGAAACACGTGTCGCCAAGCTCGAAAGTCCAGAGTAAAAGTTCGCGGTTCAACTGATCCACCCTGACACTCTTTACGATTATTACAGCGCATACTTTTACCCTTTGGTTGGTGAAAGATGTCGCTTGCTGTTTTATTAAGTCGGTCACTTGTTGGCTTGGATGCACCCATTGTCAGGGTCGAGGTGCACCTCGGGCGCGGTTTGCCAAGTTTTGGCATCGTTGGCCTTGCAGACGCAGAGGTACGTGAAAGTCGAGAGCGCGTTCGCGCAGCGATTCTCAGTAGTGGTTTTGAATTTCCTATCGGACGCTTAACCGTCAATTTGTCCCCTGCGGATATTCCTAAAGAATCTGGGCGTTTTGATTTGCCTATCGCGCTAGGATTGCTTCTCGTCTCGGGTCAAGTTGATTTGCCTAGAGATGATTCTGGATCGCAACATGGATCAGACGATCAGTTAGGGCGTCCTGAGCTATCCAATTGGGTGTTAGCGGGAGAGTTGTCTCTGACTGGCGCTTTAGTTTCTACACGAGGTGCCTTGGCGATTGCCCTGGCGGTGGCCAGAACACAACCGAATGCGACATTGCTTCTCCCAAGCGACGATGCTGGTGTCGCCGCGCGCGTACCTGGATTGATTGTCTTGGGTGCACATTGTCTCGCCGACGTGGTGGGACATTTGAGCGGAGTTAGCACACTGCAGCCTTCTCCTTGCACACCGGTTGCATTTAAAGCCGAATCTCTTCCCTGCTTGTCGGATTTGCGCGGACAAGCTATTGCGCGTAGGGCACTTGAGCTTGCAGCAGCAGGAGGGCACAGCATGCTGCTTTCAGGGACTCCCGGCGTGGGGAAAAGCATGTTGGCGAAGCGCTTGGCCGGTATATTGCCCCCTTTGACACAAGCAGAGTCACTAGAGGTTGCGTCAATCTCGACTTTTGCAGGGTTGTCAGAGGGTTTGAGTCATACTCGTCCGTTTAGGGCACCCCATCATTCCGCTTCACTTCCCGCGATGATTGGTGGCGGACTCAAGCCTCGGCCGGGGGAGGTGTCACTTGCTCATCGCGGCGTGCTCTTTTTGGATGAACTCCCCGAGTTTGAGCGTCGAGTCCGAGAGGCCCTGAGAGAACCTCTTGAAAATCATGAAATCGCTCTTGCTCGCGCGAATATCAAAGTTGTCTATCCAGCCGATTTTCAATTATTGGCAACCATGAATCCTTGTCCATGCGGCTGGAACGGGCATCCAAAGCGCGCATGTCAATGTCGACGGGAACAGATCCTGGCCTATCAAGCTCGAGTATCTGGTCCCTTGATCGACAGAATCGACTTGCAAATTGATGTGACCCAAGAGCAAACAAGTTGGATGGCGTTGCCTTTAGGTGAGGCCTCAGAGGTGGTAAGGCCGCGTGTCGAAGCGGCTTGGGGTCGACAACACAAGAGGCAAGGGCGGCTCAACGCGCGATTGACAGATGGGCAGATTGATACTTATTGCAGCATGTCACACCAAGCGAAAGTGTTGCTAGACAGGCTCATTAATACTTATTACCTCTCGGCGCGTTCCATTCAGCGTGTTCGACGCGTCGCACGCACGATTGCTGATCTCGAGGCGAGATCTATGCTTGAACCGCAGGACTTTGCGGAGGCCTTTCAGTATCGCTTCAAGCCTGTCTGAGCGTTTGGAATGAGATTGGGGCTTTAATAGTCAGCAAACATCCAAAATATGTCATATAATCAAAGGCTTTCTCGGAAAAGCTATATTGAGAAAGAAAGTCTTTGCTCTAATGTCACTGTTCTAATGTCACCGCCGGTAGGCGTGTCACGGATCAGCGGCTTGCACGACCCAAAAGTACGCTGGGGTTAATAAGACCTAAAAGACAGGGTTTGATCGGTACGATCTGACCAGCTTTTAGGGCACCTACAGGGTACAAGTTCAAGCAATAGGAATTGATATGCCCAAGATGAAGACCAAGAAAAGTGCTGCAAAGCGCTTTCAGGTTCGCGGCAGCGGATCGATCAAGCGAGGTCAGGCTTTCAAACGCCACATCCTCACCAAGAAAACCACCAAGAACAAGCGCCAGTTGCGCGGTTCAGCAGCGGTCGATAAAACCAACGTGGCTTCAGTTAGAGCCATGATGCCCTTCGCTTGATAGGAGATAGATCATGCCTCGCGTAAAACGTGGTGTAACGGCCCGAGCCCGTCACAAAAAAGTTATTTCCGCAGCTAAAGGTTATCGCGGTCGCCGTGGTAATGTATTCCGTATTGCCAAGCAAGCAGTCATGCGTGCTGGTCAGTATGCATATCGCGACCGTCGCAACAAAAAACGTACATTCCGTGCACTCTGGATCACGCGTATCAACGCCGCAGTCCGTGAACATGGCGTGACATACAGCGTGTTTGTTGCCGGTCTGAAAAAAGCAGCGATCGAGCTCGATCGCAAGGTTCTGGCTGATATGGCTGTTCATGACAAGGCTGGCTTTGCCGCTGTCGTCAATCAGGTCAAATCAGCGTTGGCTGCTTAAGCTCTGATCAGATGTATCTGTCAACGGGGCCTCTTTGGCTCCGTTTACATTTTTAAGCTTTGTTTTTAAGCTTCGTTTCTCTAAGGTTTTACACGATGACTGAGATTGTCAATGACCTGATTGAGCAGGCCCAGCAACAGTTTGCCCAAGCGATGGATGCAGCCTCCCTTGAAAATGCCAAGGCGCGGTTTTTTGGAAAACAAGGTAGCCTGACCGAGTTGATGAAAGGCTTGGCAAAACTCGACCCAGAGGCCAAGCGTGCTGAAGGCGCAAGGATTAACCAGATTAAGCAACAGATCGAAGCGATGCTGAATGCGCGTCGTGCAGCATTGGCGCAGGCTCAGCTCGACGCCCGTCTTGCGGCAGAGACGATCGATGTGACGCTGCCTGGACGTGGCACCGGTGCGGGTGGTGTGCATCCTGTGATTCGCACATGGCAGCGCGTCGAAGAAATTTTTAAGTCAATTGGTTTTGATGTGGCTGATGGCCCAGAGATTGAAAATGATTGGACCAACTTTACGGCGTTGAACAATCCAGAAAATCATCCTGCACGCTCGATGCAGGACACGTTTTATGTTGATATGAAAGACGACAAAGGTTTGCCTTTGTTATTGCGCACGCATACCAGTCCCATGCAGGTGCGTTATGCACGCATGAACAAACCACCCATCAAAGTAATCGCCCCTGGTAAAACGTATCGTGTGGATAGCGATGCAACGCATTCGCCCATGTTTCACCAAGTTGAGGGTTTGTGGATCGATGAGAATATCTCGTTCGCGGATCTCAAAGGCGTCTATACGAATTTCTTGCGTTGCTTTTTTGAGACCGATGATCTCGAGCTGAGATTTCGTCCATCATTTTTTCCCTTTACCGAACCATCGGCTGAAATCGACATGATGTTTACCTCAGGTCCCAACAAGGGAAGATGGCTAGAAATTTCCGGCTCCGGGCAAGTGCATCCAGATGTCGTGCGTCACTTTGGACTTGATCCTGAGCGTTACATCGGTTTTGCCTTCGGTTCCGGACTCGAGCGACTGACGATGCTGCGTTACGGGGTGAATGATTTGCGACAGTTTTTTGAGGGTGATCTGCGTTTTTTGCGCCAGTTCAACGATTAATTAGTTCAGCCTGATACGGTCCAATATGCAATTTCCTGAATCCTGGCTACGTGCCCTCGTTAATCCTGAAATCTCCACTGAGGAGCTGTCTCATCGTTTGACGATGGCAGGTCTAGAAGTCGAGGAAATCAACCCTGTCGCACCTGAATTTTCTGGCGTAGTGGTTGCACATATTCTGAGCGCAGAGCAGCATCCGAACGCAGACAAGTTGCGTGTGTGTATGGTGGATGCAGGTGGTTCATCTCCGTTGCAAATTGTGTGCGGCGCGCCAAATGCTGCCGCAGGTCTGAAAGTTCCTCTTGCGACTGTGGGTGCGAAGCTCCCCGGTGGTATGGCGATTGGTGTGGCAAAGATGCGCGGTGTCGAGTCCTCAGGCATGCTGTGCTCGGCACGCGAACTAGGTTTGTCGCAAGATCACGCTGGTTTGATGGTCTTGCCAGAGAGCGCTGTGGTCGGTGCGAGTATTCGTGAAGCGCTTGCGCTGGATGACACGTTATTTACTCTCAAACTGACGCCAAATCGTGCGGATTGTCTATCCATTCTTGGTGTTGCGCGCGAAGTATCGGCATTGACAGGTGCGGAGCTCTGCATGCCTGCCATGACGCCTGTCAACGTGACATTGTCAGAGGTGCTGCCTGTAGAGGTATTAGCACCAGACTTATGTGGCCGTTTTGGTGGTCGTGTCGTGCGTGGTGTGAATGCCCGTGCGGCGACGCCTGCCTGGATGGTTGAGCGCTTGGAGCGCGCAGGGCAGCGCTCAGTTTCCGCTTTAGTTGATATTTCAAACTATGTCATGCTGGAAATTGGTCGTCCTACCCATGTCTTTGACTTGGATAAGTTGGCTGAGCCCAAAATGGAGATTCGCTGGGGCCGCAAAGGGGAGAGTCTCACGCTGCTAAACGAGCAGACAATCGAGCTCGACGAGAGTCTGGGTGTCATCGCCAGCGGCGGTGTGCCCGAGAGCTTGGCGGGCATCATGGGAGGGCTGGGTGTGGCCGTCTCTCTTGATACAACAAATATTTATTTAGAGGCGGCTTTCTGGTTGCCAGAAGCGATCGCAGGCCGTGCACGCAAATTAAAACTTAACTCCGAGGCAAGTCATCGCTTTGAGCGCGGAGTTGACTTTAATAACATCCCGGAACATATTGATTTTATTACAAATTTAATTATTGATATATGCGGGGGAGCGGCTGGACCTATTGATGATCAACTGATCAATGTGCCAGTGCGAACACCTGTCAGCATGCGTTTGGCGCGTTGTTGCCGAGTACTCGGCATCCCTGTAAGTCAGGCCGATGCAGAGCAAACCTTTACTAGACTGGGATTTTCATATTCGGTGAATGACGGTGTGTTCTTGGTTGATTCGCCTTCTTATCGCTTTGATATTCAGATTGAAGAGGATCTGATCGAAGAAATTGCCAGAATTATCGGCTTTGAAAATATACCTGCTGTACCCCCAGTGGCCTCGGCGCAGATGAGAATGGCTCCAGAGTCGACCCGCTCTTCACATGCCATCCGCCATAAAGTGGCGAGTCTAGGTTATCAAGAGGTCATTAACTTTTCTTTTGTTGAACAACATTGGGAAGAGGCCATGTGTGGTCAGTCGGATCCGATTCGGCTGTTAAACCCCATCGCAAGCCAGCTCGCCGTGATGCGATCATCCTTACTGCCTGGACTGATTGCGAACATTCGCTATAACGCGAATCGCAAGCAGTCTAGAGTGCGTGTGTTTGAATTGGGTCGTGTGTTTACAAAGGACAACGCAATCAAAGATGGTCTGCTCACGGTAGCCGGGATCGATCAGCCTCAGTACCTTGCCTTGGCGGCTTGGGGTGCTTTGAGCGAGGACCAATGGGGAGCAAGTGCTCGCGCAGTAGACTTTTATGATGTTAAACACGATTTAGAGTTTTTGTTTGGTTCAAAAGCCTCAGCGCTCAGGTTCAACATTCAGTCCCACCCGATATTGCATCCCGGACGTAGCGCAGCCATCGAGTTAGATGGCAAACATATCGGATGGATCGGTGAGCTTCATCCACGTTGGGTACAAGAGCAGGAGCTTGCTTCTGCACCGGTTCTTCTAGAAATCAGCCTTGATGCTTTAACCGCTGTGGATATGCCTACTGTGCGCGAATTATCGCGGCAACCTATTGTTCAGAGAGACTTGGCTATTTGGGTTTCTACTGATACGCCGGTACAGGCCTTATTGGATACCATAGCGAAAGAAGTTGCGGGTGATCCAAATCTCATTGTGGTCCAGAATGTCGTCTTATTTGACGTCTGGAGAGATCCTGCCAAAGACAGTTCTAACGAAAAGAGCTTAGCTTTCAGGGTGTCGCTGCAAGATAATGAAGTCACTCTCGATGATGCACGTGTGGATGCTTGCATGGCAAAGATCCGCCTTGCACTTGAGGTGCAACATCAGGCACGCCCACGATAGTCTTGGTTAATAGCCCAATATTCGATAGTTGATAAAAATGACTGAACCAAGAACGCTGACCAAGGCCGAACTCGCAGAAATGTTGTTCGATCGGGTTGGGCTTAACAAGCGCGAAGCTAAAGATATTGTTGACACTTTTTTTGAAGAAATCCGTGATGCCTTAGCGCGCGGAGAGCCCGTCAAGTTATCGGGATTTGGTAATTTTCAAGTGCGCAACAAGCCACCTCGTCCGGGCCGCAATCCTAAAACTGGCGAGACGATTCCAATCGCAGCGAGAAGGGTGGTGACGTTTCACGCCAGTCAGAAACTCAAAGGTGCTGTTGAGAATCCTGATGAGACTATTTCAGCCAGTTAGTAATACACTGGTGCAATCGTATTTTGCATGTCGACTGGGTTATGACTATTTTAGATAAGTCCGTTGTGCTTCCACAAATTCCTGCTAAGCGCTACTTCACGATCGGTGAAGTCAGTGACTTATGCGGCGTTAAACCGCATGTCCTGCGTTATTGGGAGCAAGAGTTTACTCAACTCAAACCGGTCAAACGTCGCGGCAACCGTCGTTACTATCAGCATCACGAAGTCTTGCTGATTCGCAAAATTAGGGAATTACTTTACGAGCAAGGCTTCACCATTAGTGGCGCACGTAACCGTTTGAGCGATGGTCGCGAGACACCTCAGGATCCTGATGCAGCAGTGCGTTTGACGGCGCAGGAGCTCAATGCTCTGCGTACAGAATTGCTCAGCATCCGTGAGTTGCTCACGAGCGTGATTGAACAGCCTAGCCGCACGCCACAGCTGAACCTGCGCTGAAGACTCTGTTATAATTTTGGTCTTTCGGGGCGTAGCGCAGCCTGGTAGCGCACTTGCATGGGGTGCAAGGGGTCGAAGGTTCGAATCCTTCCGTTCCGACCAATAAAATCAAGGGGTTACAGTTAAA
>Ga0105050_10000793_pt1 | contig 48452 bp, 40 predicted proteins | sample FRY01_FD_78088 | JGI IMG/M metagenome (GOLD analysis project Ga0105050, IMG submission 78088) | Freshwater microbial communities from Lake Fryxell liftoff mats and glacier meltwater in Antarctica - FRY-01 | ecosystem: Environmental > Aquatic > Freshwater > Ice > Glacier meltwater ...
AATTTACGCCCCAACCAAAAGTCTCATTTAGCGTGTCTTTGTAGTGCCGACCTTTTTAGGACGATGTCCTAAAATAGCGGGTTCCAGCTCCTCCCCTGCCTCCAGTTCGCGAAGACGGGTTAGGATGGAAAATTTTCAAAGCAACAGTCAGATGCTCGATTTTGATGTTTTTCGCCATACCATCGTTTCCGGAGGCCATATCGCGAATCTCGCCTTCAAGAAATTTCAATCAAAGATCGAAGCATGTCCGAACCAACAATTTCAGAACCCTCTCGTGATATCCCGATTCTTCAGGAATGCGATCTGTGCGTCCTCGGAGGTTCCTGCACTGGACTCTTCGCGGCGATCCGGGCTGCCCGGCTCGGTCTCTCCGTCGCCATCGTCGAACGGATGGGATGTTTTGGCGGTGTCGCAACACTTTCCCTCGTCAATGTTTGGCACGCATCATTCGACGAGCCATTCGAACAGAAGATATTTTCCGGGTTGAGTGTCGAGGTGATGGAGCGTCTCAAGAAGCGGAAGGCGGTGACAGAGCGCCCTGGCTATGCGGGTTGGGTGTGGGCATTCAACTCTGCGGAAATGCAGATCGAACTCGATGAACTCGTCGTCGAACACGAGATCACACCCTGGCTCCATACCGCCTTTGTCGCGTCGCACATCGAAGATGGCGAACTCAAAGCCATCATCGTCGAGAACAAAACCGGTCGTGGAGCGATCAAGGCCCGCTTCTTCATCGACGCCACCGGCGACGGCGACTTGTGTGAACGTCTCGGTCTTGAAACCTATCGGGCCAGTCACCATCAGCCCTCCACGACCTGTGCATTATTTGGGGGATGGGACACCTTGAAAGACAAAGACTGGCGTCAACTCATTCAAGAACATCGAGCCGAGTTTGATCTGCCAGATGGGTTCGCCTGGGGGGTACAGGTTCCAGATTCCAACCTCTTTATGTTGGCGGGAACCCGAGTGTATCAGGATTGCTCGGATGCCATCGGGTTTGCTAAGGCTGAGATCGAGGGCCGACGACAGATTCGTGCGATCCAGGATATCTTCCGGCATCATGCCCCTGAGGCGAAGGTAACCCTTCAGGCGCTCCCAGCATGCATCGGCATCCGGGAAACACGTCACGTACGCTGCCTTCATCAATTGACTGGGGAGGAGGTGCTCCATGGACATCGATTTCCGGACGCAATCGCCAACGGATCGTATCGCGTGGACGTGCATCATACGGACAAACCAGGCGTGACCTTTCGCTACCTCGATGGAAGGCAGGCCTATGCGCGAGCGGGTTATCCCGAAGAGATGGGGCGGTGGCGTCCAAAGACCACGACCAATCCCACGTTCTATCAGATTCCCTATCGCTCGCTCGTTCCGAAGGGACCTTTTGGAAACCTTCTTGCTGCGGGACGCTTCATCGATGCGGACGAACAGGCACACGCCGCCATCCGAGTCATGGTGAATATGAATCAGACCGGGGAGGCTGCCGGAACGGCGGCCTGGCTGGCCTTACGAGATGGCAAGGAAGCCCGCGATGTCGACACCGCTCAGTTGAGGCAGGCCCTTGCCGATGGGGGCTCCATCATTCTGTAGAATGTGACCGGCCTCACCGTGGCCGGGTACAGAGGCACCCTGTCGCGTTGTCCCAGGGGACGGTGGCCCCGGTCCGTTGCCCCGGCGTTTCCGGCCACGATCAATTCTCAATCACCAGCGCCCTGAAGCCTTCGCCGCCGCTATTGGGCGGTCCAACCATGACCCGCTTGAGCTTTTTAGCATCATTGTCCAACAACCACATCGGAGTGGACTGGGGCAGGGTCGAGTCGCTGTCGATCTTGACCGCTGTTTGAAGCGTGTTTTTTTGATTATAACTTTCCTTGCTGCTGGCAGGTGAAGTTTGCAAAACGAGCGAACCGCCTGCACCAGTGCCGGTGCCCCGACCCGCGGCGATCGTGAGGTCGCCGCCGACGACATTTGAGTCGGGTCTATGGATCCAGGTTTCGGGTTGGGCGGGATCGTACTTGGCAACGTCGAAGGCAGCGGGATCCTGAGCGAAGCGTGCATCGAAAGCATCCATGCCGTGAATCGTGTAATTGGTCGGGCGATGGGTGCGCACCGTCCAGCGCCGCTTGCCGTCTCCGCCATTTTCTTTCGGGATGACTTCAGTGTCGCCGGTTCGGTCCACCAGTTGGTGGGCCATCATGCCGCCTAAGAATAGTTGGTCGCCTGCGATCCCACAGGCATTTCCCATATTCAAATCCGGTGCCGTACGCACATGTTCCATGTAAGCGCCTCTGCCAATGGCGATCATGTGCGGCCCCCAGGCGTAAGCGCCCCTGCCGATCGCTGTGGCCGAAACGACACCGGCTTTGGCCTTTGCGCCAATGGCGGTGCAGCGCCAGCCCTGCGCGACGGCGTATTCGCCGAGGGCTGTCGTTTCGGTACCTTTGCCGTCGGAAATATCCTGGTGGCCGGTGGCGATGGCACCGTGGCCAATGGCGATGGCACCCGCGCCCGGAGCGGCACTCCCTTCCCCCAACGCAATGGCAGCTACGCCGGACTCTGCGGCACCGATTTTGGTTAACGGTTCCTGCCAGTTAGCAAGTTTGGTTTGCTGCGCCATGATATCACCGCTTCCGAGGAAGAGCGTGCCAAGACTCAAAGACATTAAGACGAGCCTACTTGAATAACTGTTAAGTTTGTTTTTCATTTCCTCGGTTGCGTTGATGGCTTTAAAGCGGCTCGCAAAGAGCCAGCAAGTCTTCCACATCGGCCGTGGCCAGGCATTCCACCGTATCGGCCGAGCCGTAGTAGATTTTCACTTCGCCATTGTCCTCTAAAATCATTCCACCGGGAAAAATCACATGGTCGCGATACCCGGAGCATTCATAGGGAATGCCGGGATCGGGAACCATGACCGGCTGGCGGCAAATCCCGATGATTTTTTGGGGATTCTGCAAATCCAGGAGCATCACACCGGCGCTGTAGCGCTTGGTCCAATCGCCGTGCCAGCCCCAGCCTTTCCGACCCGGATCGATATCCACACCATGAAACAAAGTCAGCCATCCTTGGGGGGTTTTTACCGGAGGCGCCGCCGGCCCAATTTTGTTGTTCACCCAGGAAATATCTGCAGTGGTCAAAAGCAAATCGGTCTCCCCCCAGTAACGTCCGTCCGGAGACTTGGACATCCAGATATCATAGGGTTCCCCCGGCCGAAGGTATCCAGCGAAGGGACGTTCCAAACGAACCAACTTCCCGTCGATGCGTTCGGGAAAGAGCACCATGTTGCGATTATCTGGAGCCGAGACATTGAGGACTTCCCAATTTTCGAAATCGTCAGTCACGGCAATCCCTCCACAGGTGCCACGGTCGTCCTTGTGCCCACCGATACAATGTCCCCGGGCAAAACAAAGGTAAACCCGCCCTTCGATCACGGTCAGCCGGGGATCATAACAACCGTACAGCGGGTGCGCCGGGTCGGCATTGATCGGGGTCGAGGCGACCTCCCAGGAAATTCCATCTGTACTGAAGGCCAGCCCGAGATTTTTCCCTTCCAAAGTCTTGGTATCGGCATCCCCGAAATCATTGCGGAAAACCATGACATAGCGGCCTTGAAATTTGCAGACCCCGGCATTGAAAATCAGAGTGGCATGATAGGGAATATCTCCGGCGGTTAGGATCGGATTCTGCGGACTGCGCCGGATTCGGTCAGAGGTTTGCCAGAGCGTGGCGGAATTCGGCTTGAGACCGGAAAGGGAGCTTGGAGAGGCAATCATAGACAGGGGATGGAGAACTTTCATTTCCGTGCGGGGGTGGAGTTAATGGAGATGATTCGTGAATAGGTGTCTCCATATTTTTTTAAAACCTCTTCGTTGCTGAGAGTCCCTTCGGCGCGAGCCTGTTCCCCGCGTTGGCTGAGAATCGTCAGACTGACTTCAGCGGAGACCAAACGACGTATATTGTCTGGGAGACCCACCGCAGCCGATCCTGACCAGACAGGACCCAACTGCAGGGGGGCTTCTTGGCTCTCCAGGGTTCCATCTTCGTTCTGGAAATTCAGAAAAACCCGAAACCCGACCACGTTTTGAGCGAGAAGGCTGCTTCGGGAGCTTCCATTGGAAGAAAAGGGCCCTCCATTTGTCCAGAGCGTCGCCAAGTCTTCGCTGGCACTCCCGTGGATAAAACTTTCTTCTGCGCCCATGACGGCCCGATAGAGTCCAAAGAAATCATCTCCCCCGCTTTGGAGGGGTTGGACAATCAGACGGTAGGAAACTGCGGAGAGACTTCCATCCAAGGCCTCTTTCGCGGGCCTGTCTCTAGCCGTGGTAAAAAACATTAGGTCATTGCCCGAGATGTTGGCAAAATTCGTCGATGCGCCAGTAAGGTTCAGCCATTCGGCCGGTGGAGGCAGGGGAACCAGTGCCCCAAGATCCTGCGAGATGCGGTTGAGCACAAAGCGGGCAACTGCCTGGGTCTGGAGACGTTCGTTCTGGCGGGCCAGGTCACCAATCAGCTTGGTCGAAAATGAAAGCACCAGAGCCGCTAGCAGGAGCGAGATCGCCATGGCCACCATCAACTCGATGAGCGTAAAGGATCTTCCCGACCGACCGGAAATCACCGGCAGCTCTTTCCGCAGGAACGAGGGGTGCGGGGCACTCATCGGTTGATCACGACAGGGATCTGTAGAATCCGCTCTTTTTTGGCAGTTGCATCGAGGGACCGTGAGGGAACCCGATCAACGGTGGCGAGGACGGAAAGATAGGCATTGGTAAAAGTCCCGACATCAGGAAGGTTGGTCCCCCCGAGGTTATTGGTCATCACCGACAAGGAAACACGATACAAGCCGCCCTCCAAAGCCGCCACTTCACGGGCGAGAAGCGGATCCCCCTCGGGACGCAGGGTGGGATGAAGCACATAATCGAGGCCCCCGGTCGATTCCCCATTGGCGGCCACAGCGCTTTGTTGGTGGTCGCTCCCCTCTGGCACCGGCAAATTGGTGGAAGCGCGAAAGGAATAGAGGAAGAGGTCGGTCTGATCTTGCGTCCATTGATAGACGGTCGAAAATTCCCGCCGCTGGAGTCCATCCTGCAAAGCTCCCACCGTATTCAAGGTTTGGTCGGTCTCGGAAATTCTCCGAGAGGAATTTAAGACCGATCCGAAAATGATGGCGATGCCGATAAGCAAAATGGAAAACAGGGAAATTGCGAGAATAACCTCAATCAAGGAAAATCCCCTGGGAGCGCGGGCATGGGCGTCCCCGCCCGTATCCTTCACCGGCAATTGCAATTTTCGGAGATGCTCCACCTTTGCTTCGCTGCGCTTCGGTTGCCTCCCTAGGCTACACATTTTTTTTCCCATTTGAGGTTGCGCTATCGCGCTGGTGTTGCGTGAGCCAATTCCTAGACATGCTCCTCTAACGAATGAGTCCTTCCTTGGAGTCGAAATAGTGCGGGGTTCCAAACCGATTCATCCAAAAACCAGCAACCTTGAGGTCGTCCAGTTGGGGATCTTCTCCGGGATTCAGCGACCGACCGGCCGCGAGGACAATTTGGGCTTCCGAGGAGGCCATGACGCCATTGGGCTCGAACTGAAACGTGTACCACGACTTCGCAGTCCCTCCCATTCCTCCCATGGTCGAGGCCCACTCGAAGGTCGCCATCGCCGGGGAAGATTGAGAATCTGCTACGACCCAACTCTGATTGGGATCGAAAAAGACCTGGTCCGGAAGATAAACGCCCCGATCAAGAGGCTGCCAAGATGCACTGGTTTCATCCCAAAACACGGATACGACATACCGGTGATGCTTTTCCGGATCTGCGGCATTGTCCAAGATGAGGATCTTGGTGGGAGCGCCCTTGAGAACCGCAGCGGTACGGGCATTCTGGAATATCCCACCCATGATGGCGGAAGACTGGCGAACAGCGGCGCTTTTAGGAGCAAGAAAGTAGGCACCCGAACTCGCCATGATCGCGATGATGGCGAGAACAACTAGCATCTCGATGAGAGTGAATCCCGGTCTGAGCCGCCGCCTCCATTTTGATGTTTGGTGATAGAACATTTCGCAGAAGAGGGAATTTATATTTCTGAAAGTACAGCAATATAGAAAATGGTCAAGAAAATTGGGTCCATCGCTGACCCACCCCGTCGCAGTTTGCCGATTCGAAAAGCTCAATCATCACCCTATCTCCCGTCAGACCCTCGGAAATATTTCTTAGAATGTAGAAGTTTTTGTGGAAATCCATGAAGTCCCCTGCTAGCTCAAGGAAGCATGCCAAAGGCCGCCCGTTTTTTGACCTGTGATCTGGAAAACACCTTCTGCAAGATCCCTTTGACCACAGAGGACTCTTCCGGCCAGTGGGCCTTCGAGATGGATTTGCCGCCCGGCATCTATCGGATTTCAGCTTGGATCGACGGGGCCGATTTCGATTGGGAGTCGCTCTATTTTCCGGTTCATGAGTTCAACAATAAGGGGCAGCGCACCGGTCCCTGGGATTTCACCCTCGACACCGTTCATCCTCTCATTCCCTCCTGGCACGTCTTCCGCAACGATGAAGACCTAGGTCTGACCTTTGTTCGCAGAGTGACCGTGGAAGACCTGGAACGGAAGCGATTTTCCCTCCGCTTTCTCTTTACTCACGACGGGGGGCCCTTGGCCATCACACTCCGCCCCTTCCGTACGATGGCTATCAAGCTGGCCAACATGAGCTTGGATGCGGTGGAAGTCGACTCCCTCCCGGCAACTGTCGCCCAGACCGTGACCATTGATCCGAAGAAAGCGAATTATGGAGCCCTTCGCACTGCCGCCGGTTACTTCACTGCCGTAGCCCGGAGATTGAAGGAGATCGACCCTCGCTATGAATCGGTTTTGCAAAAATGTCTCCAGCAATCACTTGCCCCGCTCCGGACGGAGGGACCGGCTTGGGTCACTTATAAGTCGTTCAAGACAGTCAACCCTGAGCAGTTTTCCCTATGGGCCTATGCTTGGATCGTTCAAAAAGATCGTGATGCTCTGGACATGGCTTGTCACGGGATCGACTACTACCTTTCTCTTCCCGCTTGGGGACATCCCGATCCCTCTGCCTATGGGCACAATGGGGATATGGCGGTGGCTAGTCTTCTCGAAAACCTCAGTTTGGCCTGGCATGATTTCGGTCCGGATTTGGGTGAGGAACGGTCCCAACTCCTTCAGGAGCGCCTGCATTTGCAAATGCAGGTTTTCTACCGCCTCCTTCTGCTGCAACATAGCATTTGGGGTGGTTCGCTGCGGCAGGACCATGGCCATCGCTCCCTCTGTCGCTTTGGGGTGGCGGCGTCCAATCTCATAGGTCATTGCCCGGAAGCACCCCAATGGTTGGCCTGGGTTCATTCCGAAATGCGCAAAGTTCTGATCTTGCTCAAAGAGGATGGCGGTCTGCCGGTGTCCTCCCACCAAATTCTCGGACTTTATGTCAACGACATGGTAACCTGGCGGAAGGTCTGGCGCAGCCTCTCCGGAGAGGATATTTTTTCCCGCCGTCTTTTCTCCCGCATCGTCGATTTTGTGTACAACCGTTTTGACCCCGAGACCAATGAGTACATGCAGGTCTCAGCCCGGGGGGACCGCAAGGAATTCTATACCGGTTGGTCGTTTCTCAATGTCATCGCCGAAATTCACGACTGCCCACGGGCCGCCTGGCTAACGCAGCGCCTCCTTCAACGCTATGCCGATCGCTCCGTTCCAGTTTCCCCGGCCGGCACACTCCTGGCCGCCATTGAACACGCAGGTTCCTACCTCCCAACAGAAGAACCCTTCACCCCGGATGCGTGGGATGTCCGGCCCGCCCTGGGCCTGATCGGCTACCGACCAACAAGCGGAGCCGTCTGCCTGCAAATCCAATGCCTGGAACTCTGCACCTCCGCCCAAAAAGCCCTCACGGGAAATTCTTCCGATTTTTCCACTTATGTTCCTATGGAAGGCCACTTTGCCCTCCACCTGAATGGCAAAGCCATGGTCCTGACCGCTGAAGGCGGCTACCGCATGAGTTCTGATCTCGGTAATTCTCTGCTCATTGACGGCCGAGGTGGATACGGAGATATCAGTTATCCCATGGGGGTTCCGATCATGCGAACGGATGCCCACTTTATCGAAGCGACCCACTTTGATTCCGCCGAAGAACGTGGCTATGTGCGGCTCAACCTAGGAGGCCTCTACCCGGACGCCAATCTAGATTTCTATGTCCGCGAGTTTTTTCTTTCCCCTGATGGGCTCCGCGTCCGGGACATTCTTTCGGCTCCAGAGGAACACGCGTACTCTTGGAACTTCTCCTCCTACCGACGGCGGACATTTTCCAAAATTGGCGAAAACCATTGGTCCATCCAGGATGAAGAAGATGCCGTCGTAATTCAGGGTCGGAGCTTGTCGCAGGCCTTACGCTCAACCCATCGCCCCGTCGAGGTGGTCTGGGGCTATCACAACGAGCACGGGGGCCAGGAGTTTGCCGCCATCCAATTTGAAACCACCGAACCCTCCCGCAGGCTCGAAGTGGAATTTCAGGTCAGCTGGAAAACCGACTGATGAAGAGTGCCTTCATTCCGTCTTCGCTTTGATCTCCGGTGGGCCCTTGTCCCAAAGGGAAAACCAATAGACCGGGCGTTTTTCGGGATAGATGAGCATCTTTTGCGAGGATCCGTCCGCTCCCAACGTCTCAGCCGCCACCGGACCGGCCTCAGAGAAGAACAGCAGGTTGAGCCGCTTTTGCGCCATCAGATCCAGAGTGGTATTGGCAACTTCCTTCCACCCGGAATCTGCCTGCATGCTAAGGGAAAGTCGAGAGCGCCTGACATTCATCGCAGTCGGCCAGAGAGCAATTTTCTCCGGGCCGACAATTTCTGATTCTTGCAACAAGCTCACCATGATGGGAAATTTGGCCAAATTCAGACAACGGATCCGACCAAGCGGAAAGACCGCTAGAGAATCGTCAAACACGGTGACCTTATAGCCAGGGTCGCCCTGTGTTCCCGACGCTTGGAAGAGCAGGAGTGCGGTAGAAACACCTTCGGGAACCACAACCTCGAAGGTCCCCCCTTCTTCCCCGGCCACCGACGCCGTGGAAAAACGCAGAAGGTTCAGGCCACGATAAGCCGGTGAGAGGCGGCGGGGCTCCAGCGAAACCGGAAGCAGCTTTTTCCCCACCACCAGAGTGAGCGTGGCCGGTGCGACATCCCAACCCAGGGTTCGAAACTGAACCCCAGACGACTCGGCCGAACCCGACTCCCCAAGCGCCATCACGGCCAGAAGAACCAATACGAAGATATTTTTAAATTTCATCTTTGCTCAGCCATCGAAAGGAAATGATTTTGAATTTTCGCCCCAGGTTGGCATTGACAGGCGTCAGGGCCGGGTTGGGCGTGAAACCGATTTGAGTGCGGTCGGTGGAGATGATCACCGGGGTGGCCGGCGGGTTGGTCGGGTCCACAAATTCAGGTAGACGCTGCACCACGGCTTCGCAATAAGCCTTCGCGATCGGCCGGGGGCTGGAAGAAGCTGCGGATAGCACCTCTCCATAAGCCCGAATGGTAAAAGTGTCCGAGCGGGCCGCGATCACTGGCGCCAAAGCCTGGAGGAGATCCCCTTCGGTCAACCAGGCCGTCGCGCCGTGGTTTCGATCCCCTTGAAAAAGAGTCGCATTGTATCCCGCTGTCAGCTGCGGCGCCGTCACTTTGGGCGACCGGGCGGCGAGGCCCGCATTCAAATTGGCATCTTGAATCGCCTGAGCCAGAGCCCCCCGGGATCCCAAGGCCGGATCGGCACTCAATTGGCGGTTGGCAAAATGGGCCAAGGAGACAAAGGGGCCTCTCAGCTTGACTTGTTTGACAATTTCCGTGGCCAGGCTCTGCACTTGAGCTGCACTCAATTCGCGAAAACCATTCCAATCATTGAATATCGCCGTCGACCCCGTAGTCGCGGACGCTCCCATCGGGTAAGCAAGCCGGGAAAACGGACTCGATAGCGGCGCGGTTGCCCCGGGAACCGGCAGGAAGTTCAGACCATTCATTCCCGCCAGCAAGGCGGTCCAAGCCGTCACCGAGGTGCTATTGATGTTGAAACCGCCGCGATTCATCAAATGCGCAGCCGAAGAAAGCGACAAAACATCGGCCGGAATTTTCGCATCAACGAACTCAATGCGGCTATTTGGCAACGCATAATCCGGGTCCTTAAGATCCGAGGCCAAAACTGATTCCGGGATGCTCGAAAAAAAGAAGCCGTCCCAGAGCGCCTCGTTGACGAAGTAGGAGAGATCGACAAAATCCGGCCACTCGGGACGGCCAAGGGCCGCCGAGGCCCGCGTCAGGTCAACGGTGGAAATCAGAGCTGGATTGGCCTGCGAGTTTCCAAAAACGAAAGCTCCCGCTTCCGAAAGCGAATTCATCTGGGCCTGTTGCAGCGCTCCCAGAGAAATGAGACCCGTATCGGCACGTGGGATATCAAACAATGGGAAACTCTCCAAACCCAGACCCGACGAACGCCCGGAGCCGTAGTAGGTTTGAATCCCATTCGACAATGTATCGATCGAGGGGTAACCGAGGAAATCCCACGTATAGCCATAATTCATCATCTCCTGGTAGGGACTATACTGATCCCCATTTCCCGGAGAGGGGCTAAGAATATCGGGGGCGCGAGGATCAAAAAAAGCGATCCACTTTCCAAAGCCGAATGGGTTGCTCCCCAAAGCTCTCCGAGTTCTCGTCCCATCTGGCAAAAGGAATTGAAAGGTGATTTTTTCATCCGGCAGGTATCCCGCTCCGGGCAAATCATCGGAAAGGATCCGGGGATGGGTTCCCCGATCATCCAGAGCCACGTAGTTGGACTGTAAAAACTTGGTCCGCGTAAAATAGTCGCTAAAATTGTTGTAAGCCGCCCCCCCCGTCGGCGACCCTCCGGTTGGGGAGGCGACACCTTCACGAAGTCCAAGACTATAAATGCTCTTAAACGCCCCACTGAAAGCGCCATTAATTATCCGCGATTGGTTCCCGTCTGAAATCTCGATGGCATTCTCCGCATAGACCAGTCCCCGGTTGAGAAGATCCTGGGCAAGCAACTCGGTCGAGCCTCCCGGCGAATAGGCGGTTCCATCCTGCGCCTGTGCAATCGAAAAAACACGCGATTCCCCGGCGGCCAAGGCCGCACCTTTCACCCGGAAATTGTAGGCCACGAAGTCGGGAACGTTATCGGGCAGATACTCGGGAGAAAATTTCGCCGACGGATTGACACCATCAAAGATGATCAGGCCGGCATCAATTTTTGTATATACTACTAAATACGGAGAACCGGCCGGCGTCCAAGGGTCGGCTGGCAAAGGACGCTGCTGCACATTCACCCCGGCCACACCCCGGCTGAGAACCAACTCTAAGTTGTAGTCGCGCCCTTCGATGGCCGCATTGTAAGGATTCCACAAAACGGCTTGGAAATCGATATAGGCGCGGGCCTTGCGGGTACCGGTCCCGGTGTCCGGACCCAATCCCGGATGGACATTCAGAATCACCTGGGTGATGACCGGAGAAATACCCTGCACGGTTTTGGTTGCCTTGCGGGCGGGGATTCCACCAGCTCCCCACCCATTTTGGAGGTTATAATACGACCGCAGAGATTCCCAAGTAGGCCCCCGCTCCCAAGGAAACGGGGAATTTGGCAAAGTCCCGGCATTGAAACGTTCCCGAGCCGCCATTCGAGTCCGGTAGGCTGTATTAAATGGAGTAATCCGGTGGATGTCTGCCGCATCCCGGAGACTGGCGGCTCCTTGCTCGAGATAATACGAGGGCAGGCTGGCCGAGTTGGTTGACGAGGCCGTCAAAAGCGATTGAAAATCCGTATCGGTCCGATTAAAAGCATAAGTCAGATCTTTCTTGAGGCCCCCATGTTTCACATCGGTCAACAATCCCGAGCTCGAGGTCGTAAGGTCAAAATGGTGGGCCCGCAATTCCGAGCGATCCATTCCCAAATACTGCAATTGCGGAGTGCGAATGACGCTGGGCAAGGCGGCATTGGTCGCCGGATAGTCAGCCAAGCTCGGGGCCACCTCCAAACCGGAGCGTTGGGCGGTCATGAAGCTGTGCCGCGCAGATCGCGAAGCGGTCGCGCCGGGTTCCTTCAGATTGACCCGCGCTTTCAAGCCCTCATCATCCACCCAATAGGCATAACGTCCCTCCACGGCGGCTCCGGTCGGAATGTCCACCAGGCCGGCCAGCACGGTATCCGTCCACGAGTTGGTATCAACCAAAGCGACAGTATTCGTTCCGAGGCTATTGGCCAAAGTCGGATCGAGCGCGACCGGAGAAGAAATCAACCAGACCGGAGGTCGTTGATTAGTGTCAATGCGCCCATCAGCATCGCGAAATCCATTACTATAATCAATCGCGTCATCCCCACGCACATCCCAAACTCCGATCCAATTCAGATTGTTCGATGAGGTATTGGTAAAAATATCCGCACGGGCAGTCACCGCCTGATCCCGGCCAGCATGCTCCTGCAATTGCCCCATCGCCAAACGCAATCCATAGAGCGCGTTTTGCCGGGCCTCAAAATCTCTGCGGTAATTCTGAGAAACCTGGAGTTCAACCCGCACCGCCGCCGCGAAAGCAACAATCACAACTACAAGCAGGACGCCCACCAGAAGCAGGATCAAAAGAGCTGAGCCATTTTCAGTCTTGGAATGAGATGGTCTCAGAATCATGGCGGGAACTTATATATTTCCAATGTCCGTGAAATATTTCATTTTGTCAATCTTTAGAGGACACCAAAGACACAGAAATCGTTCGGAGTTTGCCGACAGGTGGTCGTTCAGCAGACGCAGACTTTGGAATTCCGTGTGAGGGATTTTTATCTTCTTGAACGGATAAAATCAGAATTCAACGTTTCCTGAGTGAATGTACTTCGACTGTTCGTTCTTTTTCACTGCCTTGAACGTAATGTTTTTCATGATTGTACTCTGAACGAAAGTGCAACTGATCCGCCAGCGAAATCGTCTTCATGCTCCATGAGTCCGTGCCAATTTCGAACACTTTAAATTCAAATGGAACCTCGACCAAAGCACTCACTGTCACATAGTTCACTTTGGCATGCTCAACTCGCATATTCATATGGGTATGCCCACCCAGCACACAAAGAAGTCCGGGCTGTCTCTTGGCCCATTCCACGACAGTTTTCGTAAAAGTCGCCACGGGTTCATGGAAGGGTTTGGCCATCCCGGTCTGTTCGGGCGGCAAGCCGAAGACCGGACTATGGGTGAGAAGGATTTGCGGACGCACCGCCCTGCGGGCTGACTGCCGATCCAGGAGCGTGATCTGATCGTCCAAGAAATGTGGATTTTGCGTATCGACCCAACGATATGGGATCTCCATCCAATTATTCGGAACAACATGCAAAACACAATCTTCCGTTTCGATTAGATATTCGGGGCGGCCTCCCGAAAAAAAATCAGGGCACAGTTTGAGCCAGTGTGCCAAACTTTCTCTCTCGGTGAGATCATGGTTTCCCAGACACAAGCGGACGGGAACCGGTAATTTAAAAAGGTGGGACGCCTGCCAGATGAGATCCCTAGTCCCGGAATCCGTCATATCTCCTCCGTGGAGAACAAAATCAATTCGGCCATCCTGCCTAATCCACGCATTCAGTACTGCGACAATCTCAGATAATCGCTCTGGATAGGTCTTTTGCTGATGAAACCCCGATCCACTGGACCCAAGATGGGTGTCGGACAAGTAAATAAAACGGGTCATGCTAAACTCACCGCTCCATCCAAGGCCACCATTTTTCCGGAGCTCCATGAGGCCATGGTGGCATCCGCCACTTTCACGGCCAGCAAGGCATCGTCAACTGAACTTTCCGGCGCTCGTTCTCCAGCCGCCGCGGCCAAAAACGCATCATGTTCCCGGATATAAATGCCATCTGCCTCAAGGGGATACGATTCGGTTGCAATCAGACGGCTTTCACGGTCCCCCAGACGCATTTCTCCCGTGTCCGCGTCAAAAAAGACCCAACCCTCCTCACCGACCAACTCGTAATGGTGTCGTTGAGGCATTTGCAAATAGTTCAAATGGAGAGAACCCAGAAGGTTCGTAGCATACCCGAATTGGACCATGAGCAGGTTGGGGGTGGCCCGAAGGGGCATGGCTTCAGCCGTCAACCCTTGGGCGAAAACCGTCTCCGGCATCTGCCCAAGAATCCAATGGGCCAAGTCCGGTTGATGGCTGTAATCCTGAATTAATGCCCCTTCGCACCGGGACTGATGGCGGGATTTGGAATTGACGAGAGTAATATAGGTACCCACTCGAGAATGGTAGTGGCGGATCGGTCCGAGAGTTCCGGAAGCCACCACTTCCCGCAAACGCATATGTCCGCGACTAAAGTGGGACTGAAATCCAACCGTGCAAATCCCTCTCGTCGCATGAACGGCAGCAACCATGCGCTCCGCATCGGCCAAGTTGTCACTGAGTGGCTTCTCACAAAGGACGGGAATTCCAGCTTCCAGAGCCGCGACCGTCTGCGCACAGTGCAGATTCTGAGGTGTGGCAATGAGCACATAGTCCGGCCCGCTAGCCAAAGCCTCCTCAAAGCTGCGAAAGAGCCGGGCGGGCTCGCCAATCGTCTGCCGAGCCAATTCCACCACATCCTCATGAACTTCGCACCAAGCCACGTCCAAATCATCCCGGGCTGCCAAAAGACGGGCATGTCGGCTGCCAATGGATCCCAAGCCAACCACAAGAATGCATTTGTTTTTTTTCATTTCCAAAAAGAAAACCCTCCATCGACCACCAAATTGTGTCCCGTCACATAATCCGAAGCCGACGAAGCCAAATAGACCACCGCTCCATCCAAATCATCACCCGATTCCCGTCCCATGCGCCCCAGCGCCGTGCGAGCACTATAGAGTTTCTGGAATTCTTCCGGGGTTCCCTTTCGAGAAAATCCTCCCGGAGAGATGGCATTGACACAAATCCCGTCCGGGCCCAGGAGCCCGGCGCAGTCAGTGGTGAATCCGATCAAACCGGCTTTAGCGGCTGCATACTCCACCGGCTGGGCCCGAAGTCCGGATTCCGCGTACACGCCCCGATCTCGACCAACCAATGCGGCTACCGAAGCAATATTAATAATCTTTCCCTGCCGATTTTTGGCCATGGCCGGTGCAAATTGACGGGTAGCCAAGATGGTTCCCAAAAGATTAAGATCAAGCATCTCGCGAATGTCCCCGACCGAGCGCTCGAAAAGATGAGTCGGACTGGCCCCCACGGTTCCTCCCGCATTGTTGACCAAAATGTCTGGCGATCCCAAGGTCGCCTCGATTTCACTTTGCGCGGTCTCCAGCGATTTCTCATCGCACACGTCTAAGGCAACGCCCAGCGTATTCACGTTCCATTCCCGGGCTAAAGCGTCGGCCGCCGCCACGGCTTGAGATTTCGTGCGCGAGGTCACCACCACGTCCGCACCGGCTTGGGCCAAAGCGGCTGACATCCGGACTCCCAAATGGCGCGCCCCTCCAGTTACCATAGCGATGTGCCCTCGAAGCTGAAACGAAGGTGGGTTTGTTTCTGATTTTAGCATAAGATCATCATTTCTATTCCATGGAGCGTTGACGACACACCAGATCCGTCGTTAGGCCATCCGGGCTAAACCGGACCGGGTCACCTCATAGGTTAAAGGGGATCCTTTGACGAAATTCTCTACCTCATTGGCCACAAAAGTGCCCACCCGGAATCGATTCTCCGCCATGACCCCGGCAATGTGCGGAGTGAGCCAGACATTGGGCAAATGCCGATAGGGATGATCCATGGCACAGGGCTCATCTTCGCAGCGATCGATACAGGCGATAAATCGACCCTTTCGCAATTCGCCGACAAATTCCTCTTCGTGGATCTGACTCCACCCGGCCGTATTGACAAAGACACTCCCCTTTGGCAAGGCTGCAAAATGGTGTCCGCGCAGCATATGCCGGGTATCCTCATTGGTCGGCGCATGCAGGCTCACCACGCGGCAACTCACAAAAAGCTCTTCGAGGCTTTCCACCTTGCGGGCCCCCATAGCAGTCGCCTCCTCTTCCGAACAAAACGGATCATAAAGCAACTTCTCACAATCAAAATTCTCCAGAAGCCGAAGAAGTTGGCGTCCGATATGTCCGGCTCCGATCAAGCCAATTTTCTGTTGATAAATCTCGAACCCGCCCCCGAAGCAACTTCCCGCTTCCTGCCAATATCCTTGCCTGGTTCCCTCACTCAGCCAAGGCACGCGTTTGGTCGCCATGAGGATCTGTCCGAGGCAAAATTCAGCCACGCCATACGCGAGCGCCGCCGCCGCACTGGTCACCCGCACATCCGTATCCCAAAGGGCCTCGGTGACCACCGGACGAACGGTTCCGGCCGCATGGCAAAGAAGCTTGAGGCGGGAGGCAGCCTCGACGATTTCTGCGTCAAACGCGGCTGTCTCCCAGCAAGTCATCACGATATCGGCCTCTCCAATGGCATCTAGCAGGAAAGCTTTATCGGCTTTTTCCGGCGGGTCAGGATTAAGAAGGTTCCCCAACGCCGAGAGACGCTCTAGGTCCACCGTTGAGAAGACCGTGTCAAACAATGATCGTTCGATCGCAATGAGGATATAAGGTTTCACAGGAAATCTATTTGGGTTTTGAGTTTCCCTTTTTGAAAAATATAGCCCCACGCGATTCCACCGTGGTGGCGGTGATGAACATCGGATGCCAGGCGGAGGTTTCGGCAGCGAAATACGAATCCTTGTAATAAACATTTCTTACTACCGCAAAGCTGAGTTCACGGCTTTGGGAAAAATCGTATTTCTCGGTTTTGAGGGGCAGCGCCACTTCGAACACAAAGCCTTTGCCATCGTCGAACGGCGCCACGGCCACCTCGACGCCCTCACGGAGATCCGCAGCCGCAGCAAAGCCACGAAAGGCACCCACCGCATTGACGACAAATTGGGCATACGGCAATTTTCCTTCGTCGGCCCCTGAGATCGGTCCAAAAAACGCCTCAATATTGGATTCTCGCCAGACGTAGGTTCCCGTTTTGGTGTCCTTCGAGGTGGCGGTCCAAATCGGGCCATTTTTTTGCTCACAGCGCATCCCCAGGTAAAGGGTGTCTCCCACCCGGAGGATCTTGCCTATGCTAACTTCCGTGGGCACACCCAATTCATTGATGGTGGTGAAGCCGTCCAAAACGGCGGCCTGGCTCCAGATCGGATCGGAGAGATCGCCATCCATTTGCGGCGCCGTTCCGAGAATCGGAACTGACAGGTTTTTCGTCACTAGTTTTTCCATCCGAGCCAGTTGTTTGGACGAAAGATCGGAGGGCAAGTTTTCACGGAGAAGCCGAGTCGCTTCCGCATTGAGCACTTCTACCAAGTTGGTATCCATCGCGGGATTCTGGGTCACTTTTTCCAGTGCCTGGCGGCGAATTTCGCGAAGTTGCTCGGCCAATGGCAGGGTGTATGCCGCCAGATACGAAACCCGCATCCCAAGCAAATCTTCTGATCGGGCATGCGCATCAGGGGGATTGGTGCGCTCATTGTCATAAAACGTCAACGCTTCCTGTAAGTTCATGCCGTCCGATTTGGCATAGAAATCCAAGAGCCCGGGGTTAAGCCCGTCTTTCCCCGATTTCCGGAAAGCGGCCCGCATTTGCATAGGTGGTCCGGCGGCGAGAGCAAATTTTTCATGCGCCTGCCAGTAACGGGAAATCTTTTCCAAACGCTGCTCGATCTCCGGATTCCCTTTGGCCTGCTCTTTAGCACGGGTCAAAAGACTTTTTTCATAAGCCAGATCTTCCTTGGTGTAATTACCAAATTCTTGCTTGGGTAAATCCAGAAGCTCCACCGTTTCGGATGCGTACACAAACTTGTCCTCCAGATGGCTGTAAAACTGGAACATGGCCTCGCTGGCGGGACCAAACATGTCATCGCAATAGGTTTTCAGGAGAATATTGACGTCCTGATAGGGGTCCGAAATGAGCTTCATCAGCATCCAATAGCGAGGTCCGTCTAGGTACCAGTTCTCCCCATCGCTCCACTCAAAGTACACACCAATCATGCCGTGGGCGGCACCCCACTGGAGAAAGCGGGCTAGGGAGCGGGTGTAGCTGCGCGGACTCACTCCGCCAAAAGTCCAATCATGGATCATGATCTTGGCCCCATGATTGGCAAAATTCGTCATGTCCTTCGTCTCGTCAACAAGGATTTTCGGGTCCAGATACAGATAACTTTTGCTAACATATTGCACCGCCACATTAGGCGAAAACTGAATATCCTCTGGCACGTGACCGGCATTGGCGTAACTGTAGCCGGTAATGTAAAGGCCGGGAAATTCCTTAGCCGCCAGCTTGGCCACTGCGTTGACGTAATTCCAATAGAGCTCGCTGTAATCTCCCGTTCGTTTGACCGATTCCTGGGCGGCGGGGGTTTCGTCATTGAAATGCTGGTCCATCATTCCCAGAGAGAAGAACTTCCTCTGGGGATTCTTCTTCATCTGTTCCCGTATGTAGTTCATGGTGAGTTCCGGAAGTTCCGGAGCGACCAAACTTGGGTTCCAGGCCTTGAATTTTCCTTCGTTGGTGGGAATGACCCGCTGGCCGTTTCGCATTTCGTAAATATCGGGATGGGTCTTTCCGTATTTCTCTGGCGGGAAAATATTGGCCAGATTGTGATTGGCGCGAATGGTGGTCCGATTGCCATTTTGGGTCATCCGAAACCACTCGATATTCCGTTCGTTGGCCAGTGGCGACAACTGGCTGGACGCAAAAACCTGCTTCCGAAAGATATCCAAATCGCCAATTTCTAATTGTTTCTTCTCGGGCCATGATGTCCAGAGATCGCCGGGAGCATAAAAGCGAACCCCCACAACCTGGTCCAGAAATTCGCTCATCGCCGAATAGTTACCCTGCCAACTGTTCGAAAAAGGTGTCCCTGCGATGACGATGACATTCCCCTCCCGCTTGATGAGAATGGAGCCCGGATTGTCTTCCAAGCGTTGCTTGTCTTTGTCACTGAGAAAGCGGGTCTCTCCCACCGCCAGGACGTTTTTGCCAGGGGGCAATTCATCATCCGTGTCAAAAAGGGGGAAATAAGGACTCGCGCTCCGGTCGCCTTTGCCATCAAGCCGATAAGGTTCGGCTTCCTTGGCCCCGACCAATGCCTTGATCAAATAGTACTGGAGGGAGCGACCGGCATATTCCGATTGGTTCAGGATCACGGTTTGATCCGGAGCCAGGAGAAAGGGTTTTTCCTCCAGTTTTGCCTCGGACGAAGCCACGGCATGGCCGGTTGCGATTCCGACAAGGAGGAGCCGACGAAGGGTTGGTATTTTCATAAGAATATTCTAATGCTATTGAGAGTTGACTGTCCGGGGCTCGGAGCCGCCAAGTTCGACAAAGGGTCCGGTTTTGAAGATCATGAGATTCGGAAAATTCCCCGATCCGATTATCTTGCCAAAGGCGTTCATCGGACTGAAGGAGCTCAGATTGGTCCGCCGAGGCACCTTATGGGCTGTTTCCTCTTCGAACACCCGATTGTAGCGCACCACCGGCATCCGAATTTGCAGCCTGTCGCCGACGGCTTTCGCGAGCCAGGTTTTCTGGAGGTCGATCATCAACTCCGTCTGCCATCCGCTTTCACTGCGGCCAACTGCCGACTCGATCAGGGCCGTCCAGGTCCTTTCCTGATGAGATCCCACGGTGCCATTGGCATTGATGCGGAGGGTTTGCTGCGGGCCTTCCCGGTCGCTGACGAAGCCTACCACGACGGAATCGTCCTGGCTCATGGCCGGTTGGTGCCAGCCCTGTTGGTCTTCGCCTTTCACGTCCGCCCGGATCCCTTCGGCGGGTTCTTTGAAGTCGAAGGCCAGGTAGAGGATGTCTCCGTCCACCCGGGCGTACATTTTGCTTGGATCCGAGCTTGACCGAAGAGTGTTAAAATCGAAAAAATTCCGCTCATTGATCGGATCGCCCCAACCCGCTTCCTCAATAACGCCGTCGATGGTCAGAGGCCCGGAGACCGCGGGGATTTCCATGAGGTTGGCGTCCAAAGCAGGGAGAAGAAAACTTTCCACCACCTCTCCGGCCACCTCCGAATACTCACTGCGGATGCGGGCTCCGGCCTGTTTCTTGAGCTCGGCAAACGAAGCCTCCGGATATTCCTCCGCCGCTTCTCGAATCAGTTCTTCCACGATCTCGTTGACGACCGGCACCGGTGAACCGGTCGCTTTGGTTAGAACTTGCTCGGTCAAATCGATGCGCCATTCGTAACGGATGAAGTTATTGAGAAACGGCAGCGATCCCCATTCCTTCACCTTGGCGACCGCCTCTTCCGGCGTGGGCTTCGCGAACCAAGTTTCCAAGGCCTTCAAAGTTGCCAGACGCCTCTCCGGCAGAGGAACATCCTGGGCCGCCCAAAGATGCTCCGCCTCTTTGAGCGAATGATAGCGAATACTAATGCTCGTCGTGAAAAGGAAGGTATCCTTAAAGAAGGCGATGCGTTCGAGGATCTTCGGATCAACGGCATTTTCCTTGCTTTGCTTGGCGATGCTCTCGGCCTGATCGAGGATCTTGAGGGCTTTCTGGCAGGTCGCCGGTGGAAAGATCTCAATTTGTTTGGGATCGCCCAGCCAGCGATAGTTGCTGCGTGGGGAGGGCAGGGTTTGCGTACACCACACGTCCTCCAAAAAATCAAAATACTTCTCCATCTCCTCCGCCGCTGGCCCGAAGAGATCCGCATAGTATTGATTCAACAGTTCCTGGGGATTTGTGGTGTTGTCCCAGAGCATCTTGGCCGTCAGCCAGTATTTGGGACCATCCAATCCCCAATTGGGATAAACTTCCGCATAGAATCCATCGACCCCGACGCCATAGCGGTTCTGAATGTTGGGGATCAAATACCGGTTGTAGATGCGAGGAATCAAAAACCCGCCGCCATACATGTATTCATAAATGCCCATCCGGGGAGTGATTTGACTCCATTTGTCCACTGTTTCTCGAAATTCCTCCTGTTCGCGCGGATCGAAAAGTTGCGCACTGTCGCGGGTGACATAGGGGATGATATTGTCTTCCAACTTGAGGCTGCCTTGCGGCAGAAAGGACAAAGTGGAATAGGCGAGGCAACCCAAACGTTTGCCGGGAAATTCCGCTGCCACCGCTCGGCCAACCTGATTGTAAAAATCGAACCAGGCCCAGGCCATCCGCTCGTTCGATTCGGTGATATTTTTTGGAGCTAGTTTCAGGTCGGCTTCCGACGTGGGACCGCCGTCATTCATCCCGAGGCTGACGGAGTTTTTGTCGGGATGATCTTTAAAATATTGCCGGATATAATCGAGGGTCAGCTCGAGGGTTTTCGGTTCACTGACAATGGGATGCCAGTTGTTCAAAATATCAGGGGGATCCAGTAACGGTTTTCCGTCCACGAGGGGAAAGACCTCCGGATGGGATTTCCCAAATTTCCGCGGGTCCAAAATCCGGCCCATATTGTGATGAAATTCATCCCGACGACGCTCCCGGAAGGAATGGAGCGTAGTATTGGGAAAAAGGCGGCTTTTGTAGGCGGGTTCCTCCACCCGCTCCAGAGGAGCAGGGATCCGCACTTGCGCGGCTTGGGGAACGATATCGAACAAACCGACCACCTCCCCGTCCAACCCCTTGGGTTCGCGCGGCCCATACCAGCGGCATCCCGCATAGGTTTCCAACAGATCGTACACCGCCCAGATGTCCCCCCACCAATGCTTCCCGGCCAAATAAACATTTTTCCCCTCCGCCTTGATGATGAAGCCATCGTCATCGAGGGCGTCCAGGCGCGCTCCCATCACCTTCTCCACCTCAGGCTGACGACCGACCCAAATCACGGGGTCAAAAGTCTCTTCAGAGGCGCGGAAGACACTTTCGCTCAGGACCGGAACCGATTCCCCGGTGATTTCGTTGAGAAATCGGGCTAGGAGCACATGGGCTCCGAAATCCTTCCAGTTCGTTCTTTCCCAGCCGTCCCGATACACGATGACCGGCGATTGCGGGCTCCCGGCCAAGACCAACTCTTCCGCCGCTCCCTCCGTCTCCCCCATGCCCATGGGAGTCAATAGGCCTAAAACAAGAGGCACCAACACGGCCATCGATTTCCAAGAACGAAAGATCCGGTGTTCCCGCCGTTGGGTAATGTTTACTTGGATGCTCATCATAAGGTTGAATTCATAATTTTCATACCACCGGAAATATAAAAAAATTTCGGGAACTATTCCCGAACCGGAGGATGGGAGAGATTGCTCTAACTAAAGCGCCGATCGGACGGCTTCTTCCGCCGCGTTGCCTGCCTCATCTCCGACCGGGCTAAGCGTTTCGGTTTTTTGAAAGTTGGCAGGAATCCCCAGAAGGAATGAAACATCATCCAGTGCAACTTGGACTTCCTGCACGCTCTTGGCATTGGGGAGTGTGAGGCTCCACGGGGTGGCGGCACCGAGAACAAAAAAGGAGTCCTGAGTGCTGTTCGCACCAGCATGCCAACTCAGATCCGGGACAAAGGCAGTTTCCGCTGCGCTGGCCAGCTTCCCATCCACATAAAAACGAAGCTCACCCAAGCGGTCTCGGTCCACTACGACCGAAAACTGATGCCAGGCTCCATCGAACAGATCCACGTCGGGATTGAGCTTGGCGACGGAATCGAGGCGACCACCGGCATAATAAGACAAAAAGGCACTTACGCCCGGGTAGGCACCCCCTTCCATGACCACCTGCAACATCGATTTAGGAAAGCCCACGGAAAAAACAGTTACCGACGTCTCTAGACTCTCAACCTTCAGCCAACAGGAAATGGTGAAACTCTCGGTCCGATATTCCAGATTGGAGAGCTGCCCCGAAATGGCCGTATTTCCGTCCCAAACCCAAGCTTTACCTTCATGCCCCTCTCCAAAGGAAGGTTCCGTCTCAAAAGTCGGATGGGAACTGAGAATGAAAGTCGGATTGGAACCAAGGGTGTTTTCAAAATTCCCGTCGAGAGACAGCTGAAGAAGGGGTTCGCCATTGTCCTCGGAGAATCCCGGAGAAACCGACAATGACATCAGGAAAACGAAGGAAGCGGATCTGAGGAACAATCGCATTTCCACAGGGAATCAAAGTGAGAGCACCCTGACAAGGATATATTTCTTTTATGTTAAAAAGATTCAATTCACGTCTCCGTGGCCGGGATGAATGAGAGATTTTCCGAGGGCAAAGTCTTTGAAGTCTTCAGGGTTGCGGGTCAGCAACCGCCACCCCCGCACCTTGGCATGGGCTCCGATCCAGAAATCACCCAGCACCCGCTCGCGCCGACCGCCCCGGGCAAGGTACCTGCGATAAGCCTCGGCCGCCCGCCAAGCAATATCGAGGTCAAACGGATCAAACACCCAGCCCGAGAAGCGCTCATCCAATTTATTGCGGTCCGCCTGCCCCACGCCGATCTCGGCAAAAATCACCGGATTGTAAACGAGTGTCCCCACAGACCCAAAGTGCCCGATCTGTCGAAGCGACCACTCAAACCACTTGGGATCCAGAGTGGAAAGATCCAACAACACGCAGGTATCGACGAGAATCACTCGTGCCCTCTCAATTCACGCAGGAGTTGGTCGGTGGTACCACGCTCCTTGAGACACCCCACCCATCGGGACGCCAACTCCCGGCCACGGCTCTGATCAGATGTCGGAGCAATCGCAATCACCGGCCGACCATCATGCTCAATGAGAAAAGTCTCCACTTCCTGCCGGGGCCCAATCCCCACCGCTTCGCGCAAACGACGCGGAAGGGTGACTTGGCATTTGCTGGTCGTGTTCATGGTAATACATTTAATGGAATTTTTTCTTACTTCAAGAAGAAATTCGCAGTTTCAGCCGCACTTCAGGGCCAATTCACGAAGGACAGGAAAAGGAAGGGCGAGAGGCTGAGAGGGAACGGATGGCGTGGCGATGGTGATTGGCGTTCATAGCATTGAAAAAATCGGTGGTAGTTTTGTGGTGTCCTCTCGGGCAGAAGCAGGAAGCGGCAGTTATTGACCCCAAACGGCAGCCTTCTGCGGCGCTGCTCATCGCTCCACTCAATCCACTGATCGCGCGCCCGCAACCTTCGTGAACCTGCACAAAAGACCAGAACCCGGCCACGGCGAGGCCGGCGGGGTCGGCGGCCGGGGTCGGCGGCCGGGGTCGGCGGCCGGGGTCGGCGGCCGGGGTCGGCGGCCGGGGTCGGCGTCCCCGGCTACAGTTCATCGAAGAGCCCGGGCTTTATTTTCTTTTATTTTATCCTTGACCAAACGCCACCTCACATATATTTCTACTATTTATGAAATATATCTCCCAGCACCTCACTGGAAAAAAACTCGCTGTTCTCGCCGCTCTGGGTCTCGTCTTTCTCGGCACGGCTCCGCTTTCGGCAGCGGACAAAACCTGGGTGGGAACCACTCCGTGGTGGACAGGCGGTACAAACTGGGACTCTGTCGGCGCGCCTGCTAGCGGTGATTTTGCGTATTTTGGCGACACGGCGACGGGGACCACCGTGAGCAACGGAGGCACCACATTTATCAGCAGATTAGTTTTCTCAGGAAGCAACGCTTTCACTTTCAATGGGGGAGGCAGCATTCAAGCTAGCGGAGATCCGATGATCGTGCAGGACGGCAGTGGTCGTCTCACCTTTACTAGCGGTTTTATCATTCCCTTCGCCGATCGAAGGATCGAAGGCAGCGGGAGCGGTGCCATCCTCATCAACGGGAACATCAGCGGAAATGGTGCGTTTGCCCTTGAGGGCTCGGCCCAAGTGTATTTCAATGGCACTCAGACATCCTCCTCGTCGCCGGTCTTTAAGGTGAGCCCGGGAGCCACCTTGGGAGGAACAGGAACGTTCAACAGCCGCGTTGATGTCTTGAACGGTGCTGGTGGTGCCCACATCGCCCCGGGAACTCCCGACACCATTGGCACTCTAGTTTTGGCTAACGGGTTCAGACTGACTGACACCACTAACACCGCTAACTTTGACTTCACCTTGGGAGGAGTCGGGAACACCTTTGATCAAATTTTGGTCACCGGAGGGACCTTCACGCTCCAAAACCCCGCTGGCAAATATGTTCTCAATATCTCTGATCAGGGCTTGGGGGCCAGCACCGGCGTATTTGACCTCATCGACTGGACCGGTGCCACCGAGTCCTTCGCGGCAACTTCGGACACGTCCTTTGCCTTCGGATCCCTCCCGGTCGGTTGGACGGTGGACGCCACCTATGGCACCGCCGGAATTGACTTCGATACCACCTCGAACATTCTCTCCGTCAAATTCAGCACCGTTCCCGAGCCCGCTACGTCGCTTCTGACGGGCCTGGGCCTCATGTTTGTCCTCATCCGCAGACGCCGCGCTTAGGAACCCATCACAAAGCCCGATGGGAGGCAGTGTCCAATTCAAGGCAAACGAGAACCTTATGGCTAGTCGTCCAACCCCTTCCTGGCTCGCCTCCCTGCCTTTCCCTTCGCATCCTTCCCCTCCTTTGCGTGAAGCCAAATTCATTTAATCCATGATCTGGGACGAAAACACTCACCTGATGGCGGACCTCGAAGCCGTCGCCTCCCAAACCGGCACCTCCCTCGTGCGTGAAGAGGCTTTCAAACTCACCCGCGACAAACCGCTCTTTGGTCTTGAGGATATCGAGTTTACGGCCGGGGAAAAGGCCCTGTGGCTCCAGCACAATCTGGTCATCCGCGAAGGAAACAAATTCCGGATGTGGTACTTGGTTTATGGACTCAATGTCCCGGATCTCGCAGGCGAAAATCTCGGAAAAAATCCGATCACCGCCTATGCCGAGAGTGACGACGGCATCCATTTCCATCCGGTCGTCCTCGATCAGTATAAGTTCAAGGGATCGACCAAAAACAGCTTCCTTTCGTTTCCTCAAGGAGACGAATCCCAAGTTCGGGTCTTCAACATCTTCCATGACCCTCTGGACAAGGAATATCCCTTTAAAAGTGTCTATTACCGTCCAGGAAAAGGGGAGGATTTTGACCGCACCCTGCTGGCCCGGCATCCCGAGCGGGCCCTAAAGGATTGGTGGTATATTTGGGGCATTGGCAAAAGCCGGGACGGGCTCGTCTGGGAAGCGCCCACGCACAAACACAATCTCCTCGCCTGCAACCCCGAACATGCCCAGCTCCATCGGGCCATGAACGGCGGACTGGTCATCAGCGACCAAATGTTCAGTCCCATCGGGAGTTGGAGCTACCGGAATGTACGCGGCTGGATTGCCTACGACGATGAAGGGCTGGAGATCGCCCACCCTCTTCCGGAATATGTCTTTGGCATGCCGGAACATGTGTGCCGGAATTTTGCCGAGTTCGGCAGTTCGGAATGGGACCGCACCCCCTGGATCCAGCCCCATGTCGGCTTGCGTTGCGCCCGAAAAGGCTCCTGCATCATCGCCCTGAGCGGATACCTCTACGGTGCCACCGGGGCGGAAACATATTCTCAAGTGACCGATGTCGGACTGGTCACCAGTTCCACCGGAACTTTTTTTCGGGAAGTCTGGCCCTACCGTCCTTTCATCCCCCGTGGAACCCGTGGAGACTGGGACTTCGGCATGGTCGTGCAGGCCGCCATCGTCGATACCGACGAAAAAACTTTTCTCTATTACACCGGAGGCGATCGCGGCAATTTTTCCTCTGGTTACGCCCCAGGCCTGGCCTACATCGAACGCGACCGCTATGCCTACCGGCTCATCAAAGGCATGCGCAAATACGAAGCCTCCCCGATGGAGGCCGAATTCACACTCAAACCACTCCGGCTCCCAGAGCATCCCAAACTGGATATCAATGTCAGCCACTGCGGTCAGGGCCGCCGCATCCAACTCGAACTTGCCGATCCTGCCAACGGCAACGCCCTGCCCGGGTTTAGTTATTCCGATTGTCAGCCCGTGCAAACCGATGGCCTCAACGTCCCTGTCAGCTTCACCGGAGATTTCACAACCTTGGCCGATCGCCAAGTGACGGTCCGCGTGAAGCTGGCGAGCGCATCCTGCGGCCAGGTCCGCTTCGATTCTCCGCGAATCTACGCAATTTATACGGGCTAGTCGGGGAAAACCAGTTTCATGGGGATGGTCGAGCTTGAGTTCACCGCCCCGGGCCCGGAAGAAAAGGCTCTGAGACAGTCAGCCACGCAATCGCCGATTTTTTCCGGTTCAAGATTCATTTCGAACCTGAGAAAGTGCTGAGAGAGTGCTGCATCCAAGGTCGGATTGGTGATGCAAATCTCGGGGGGCGGGATTTTTGCCGCTTCCCGTGCCGTGCGCGAGACCACTTCCGCAAACAGGGGAGTTCCGCAAATATAAGCGGTTTTCTGTTTGTTCGAAGCGCAATGAAGACGCACCTCCGCCTCGCAAACGGCGGCGTCCACCGGAAGACACCTGATCGTGAGTTGTCGAATCGAAAGTCCATTTTGGGTCATCGCCGCCTGCACGCCATCAAGGAGCCGGTGGCTACCGGGAAACATTCGACCCGGAATCAGGATGAAGATGTGACGGCATTTTTTTTGCAGAAAATAAGCGAAGACCTCATCCATGATCCTGTGAAAGTCCCAATCGACATTCGGTAATTTCCGGATGGACGGATAAAGCCCACCCAAAACGACCGCTGGCAGACCGCTATTTTCGACATGTCTTTGCACCGTTAGCGGCACCCAACTCAAAATCAGCCAAACATGTTCTTTCGCAGCAAGTGTCTTGGCAATAAATTGATCGACGACCTTGGTCTCCACTCGGGTCGGAAGTTCCACTCGACTCGGCCTGGGAACAGGGATCAGGCTATGGAGGTGATCGGAAATTTTTTCAAGAAAGGCAGGGCGCCTATGATAAATATATTCTCCGAGAAGAAACGTGACTCTGGAGGGTGGCTGCCATTGCACCGTGGAAAAAGCTGGCGCGATGGTGGCCCCAGTCCGCTGGCTGCGGATGAGAACATTCTGCTTTTGCAAAAGTTGCAGAGCCCGGTTGGCGAGAAACGTGCTCACTCCCAGAAATCGAGCCGCGTCCGCCGTATTAAAATACGAGTCCCCGGGAGAGAGATGTTTACGGGCGACATCCTTTCGGAGCATGTCCGCCAGACTTGAGATGGTCACTTCACTGGTAATTACAGTAGGCTTCTTTTTCACAGTCAAAATTTCACGGGGCAAAGAAATATTTCTATTGAGCGATAGAAATATTCAAGCTATTTCATCGACCACTGTCATGGCCTTTCTCTCAAGTTCCTCCAAGGATCTCCACATTACGGAGCTGGCCGAAAAAATCGAAGCGGACATCACAACGCGCCGCTTGGCTCCGGGAGAGCCGTATCTGACCACGGCCGAATGCGCCAAGGCGTTGGGTGTCGGCACCGCCCTCGCCAACCGGGCCATGCAAATGCTCAGTGTGCGTGGCCTCCTGAAGCGAAGTCGGCGCACCGGCAGCATCGTGACAGCGCCTGAGAAAAAATCCTCACACCAATCCTCTCTGCAAAAAGTCACGCTCATCATCGAATCGCCCGGGATGTCGAAGGGAGCTGGCTTCCATGAAGAAGTACTTGGGAGCCAGGATATTTGTCCCCAAGCTTCGCTCAACATCTTGGAACTTCCCCTGACCGGACGAGTGACCTATATGCAGAGGGTTTTGCACAAGGCCAAAACTCAAAAGCTCTTGGAGGGTTTCATCCTCATGAGCGTCTCGGTCAAAATTCAACGTCTGTGCCTAGAAAGCGGCCTGCCTTGTATCTTACGCGGCCATCCCCAGACCTCCTTAAAAAAATTCCCTTATGTGGATCGGAGCGGCAAGGAAGGATACGACTTGGCCCGGCACCTCCTCAAGAATGGCGGCGACGGCCTTCTCCTTCTCATGAGGGAAGTGTGGTTTCCCGGGGATCACCTTTTTATCGATGCGGTTCTGGCGGCCGCCGCCGAAGCCAACCTTCCCCCCGGGGCCGTTCGCATCTGCGGGTTGGAAGCGGATTCCCTCGCCATGCAATGTGAGGTCAACGAGTTTTTGGACGGTTCCATTCAATCTCCGGCAATCATTGCGCAAACCTCCGAATTCGGCACCTTTGCCCATTATGCCCTGCGCAGACATCCCAAAAGAGCCCGGACCGCCCTAGGAATCGCCGACTGCCGCCCGATCAATCCCCTCCTGCAGCGATACACGCATCTTCAGTTTCTTTGCAGTGTCCGCGAGGTCGGCAGGAAAGCCGGCACCCTCCTGGTCCGAGTGGCCAACGGACAAGCCAAGGCAGGCGAAGCAAGCATCCTCCCGACACACATCGTTCCTGGATCATCTTCCTAAGTCGAGCGAATGCAAAGTAGCCTTTGAACAACGTAGTTCGCGCAGCAAAGCTTCGAGGCTGCGGAGAAGGACATAAATGCCTATGGGTACCCTGCGGGGTACCCTAGCCAAAAAAATCCCAACCCACTCCCGCACGCAACGCCTCGCGCGACCACGAACATATTCGCCTCCCTCCCCGACGCGGCCCAGCTGTCGGCGGGATCAGGGATCGACGGAGTGAGTTTTCTACCAAACCTCTTGGGCCATCCCCAACCCAAAATGAAACGTGAACATTATTTCGTCCGCCGAGAGGGTGGGACCTATGGCGGATAGACGATTAACTCTTCCCCAGGTGAACATCATCTACAATCAGTGCAATGCACTACCGTATCTCATGGTGTCCCGAAGGTCGGGTTGAAATAGACCGCAACCGATCCCCTTTGATTCAACCATCTCAAATGGCCCGCGTTTGGGTGCCTGTCCAGGTCGTCTGAAAATATTTTGCATGGAAAATTTGTTACAGCAGGTCAATTTCGCGCCTCTTTGAGGGTAAATATCGGGGTGCAAGCCACCTCCCGGCGGCGGATAATTTCTTTGAGACGCATTTCTGACTTCATCATTCCTAATTGAAAGCTTGGCCGTTCGAGCTACGCTCGCCCCGTTGCAGCATCCTTTTCTTTCATGACTCCCATTTTCAAGATCGCCGCCCCTGGCCAAAGCGTCACTTCCGACGAAGTCGCGGCCTTGGTCGCCGCAGCCTTCCCGCTCGCCACGTTCCGCGACAAGCGAGTCATCCTGATTGTTCCTGACGCCACCCGGAGTTGCCCTCTGGGGATGGTCTTCAAAGCCATCCACGCCCATCTCGGAGGAACCACCGCCGCCCTTGATGTCATCATCGCGCTGGGCACCCACCCGGCCATGAGCGAAGAAGCCATTTGCGCGCGTCTGGAAATGGACGCCAAGGAACGCTCCACGACCTACGCCAACGTTCGCTTCCTCAACCACGAATGGGATAACCCGGCCGCCCTGCGTTCCCTCGGCTCGATTCCAGCTTCGGAAATTGAAGTCCTCTCCGAGGGACATTTTTCCATGGATGTGGAAGTGACCCTCAATGCCCACCTCTTCGACTACGACGAGATTGTCATCATCGGACCGGTCTTCCCCCACGAAGTGGTCGGATTCTCGGGGGGCAATAAGTACCTCTTCCCGGGCGTGGGAGGACCCGAAATTTTGAATTTTTTCCACTGGCTCGGGGCTGTCGTGACCAACCCCATGATTATCGGGCACAAGTGGACCCCGGTGCGCAAGATCGTCGATCGCGCCGCCGCCATGGTGCCCCTCTCCAAGCGCTGCCTTTGCATGGTGGTGGAAAAAAACAACCTGGCCGGTCTCTTCGCTGGCACGCCCGAAGCGGCCTGGGACGAGGCGTCCGAGTTGTCTCGTCAACTCCACATCACCCTCAAAGACCACCCCTTCCACACCATTCTTTCCTGCGCTCCGGCCATGTATGACGAACTTTGGGTCGGCGGTAAATGCATGTACAAGCTCGAACCCGTCCTGGCTGATGGCGGCGAACTGATCATTTACGCGCCGCACATCCACGAGGTCAGTGTCGTCCACGGAAAACTAATTGAAGAGCTCGGCTATCATTGCCGGGATTATTTCCTCGGACAATGGGACCGCTTCAAAGATTACCCTTGGGGAACCATCGCGCACAGCACCCATGTGCGCGGCATCGGGACTTACGAAAACGGCGTCGAGAAATGCCGGGCCCAAGTCACCCTCGCCACCGGAATCCCCCGGGAAACCTGCGAACGCATCGCCCTCGGCTACCGCGATCCCGCCAGCATCAACCCTGCCGACTACGCCAACCGTGAAGACGAAGGCATTCTCCTCGTTCCCAAGGCTGGCGAGATGCTCTTCCAACTCAAGTCCCCCGCCCTCTGGGCTTCGGGCACCACTCCCTAAAATCATAAAGAAGCCTCACGTCCCGCAGGCGCGGGACCGCAAAGGACGCAAAGGAAAACAATCCCAAGCAACCCTGAATCCCAAAAATTTCTTGGCAAACGTATCTCACCTAATTTTGAAAATTTTCCACAGGGTTTCCCGTTGTTATGGATTGTCCGGGGACCGCACGCGGCTCGCGTGCCTGGTCCGGCGGCTCGCCGGACCAATTTCCTCGGCGAGCCGCCGAGGAACCACACTCGGGCCGAGTGTGCTCCCCAAGAACAATCTAATTTTGATGTATTTGCTTTGTTTCGTCCTTTGCGGATGTGGCGGAGGAGAAATTATCCCCAGCCGCCCTCTGCCCGCCCTCGCCGTGCGGGTCGATTGGCTGGGCCATGAGAGCTTCAGTTTTCAGTCCTCGCTGGGCACCAAGGTCATCACCAATCCGTTTGAGTCCTCCGCCACGGGGATGAGTTTCCCCAGCCATCTGCGACCGGACATCGTCCTCGTTTCCAACGAACGCCCCGAGGCCAATAACGTCAACGCTTTCGAGAATGCGCCCACCGTCTTTCGCGGCGCGGTCGGGATCGGTTCCAATTCCGCCACCGGCATTCGTTTCCGCGGCATTCCCACTGATGAGGAAACCCATCCAGGCGATGTCGCCGAAGTGAACCTCGTCTTTGTTTGGGAGATGGATGGGGTGCGTTTTTGTTTTGCCGGAAATTTGAAAAATGTCCTTTCCGCACCCGAAGTCCTCCAGGTCGGCACCGTGGATGTCTTATTCCTGCCGGTGGGCACGCCTCGGGAGCTTTCGGATCTGGAACGCCAAGCGATCGTCCGACAACTGCATCCCCGGGTCATTGTCCCCATGGGTCGCCGCGGCGCCATTTCCCAATGGGTTACCGGGATTGCCCGCCTCCATCAACTCTCCGGCCCATCCGTCATCTTCTCCCCCAACAACCTGCCCCTCGAATCCACCGTGCTGATTTTCGGATCGCCCGGAAACTGAATCAGACACTTATGAAAATCCTTATCATCGGATCCGGCGGGCGGGAACATGCCCTCGCTTGGAAACTGGCCCAATCCCCGCGGGTGGGAAAAATCTTCACTGCGCCCGGTAATGCCGGCACCGCCGCGCTGGGCGAAAATGTCCCCATTGCGGCAGACGATTTCGGCGCCCTCGCGGCCTTTGCGGAAAAGGAATCCATTGGTCTCACCGTGGTGGGTCCGGACGACGCCCTTGCCGGCGGGATTGTCGATCTCTTCGAGTCGAAAAAACTCCGTATCTTTGGACCTTCGGCCGCCGCCGCCCGCCTGGAATCGTCCAAGATTTTCGCCAAGGAATTCATGCGCCGCCACGGCATCCCCACCGCCGAGGCCCGGGAGTTCTCCGACAGCATAGAGGCCCATGCCTGGTGCCGGTCGGCCCACTATCCCCTTGTCATCAAGGCGGACGGGCTGGCCCTGGGGAAAGGCGTCATCATCGCCCAAAACCCGCTCGAAGCGGCCATGGCCATTCACAATGCCATGGACCGCGGCGTCTTCGGCGACGCCGGCCGACGGATCGTGGTGGAGGAGTTTTTGGTCGGTCCGGAATGTTCGGTCCATGCCCTCGTTGATGGAGAGAGCTATTGCCTCTTCCCGGAGGCCCAGGATCACAAGCGGGCCTTCGACGGCGATACCGGCCCCAATACCGGTGGCATGGGGACGGTTTCCCCGCCCGGGCCGTTCGATCCCAAACTCAGGCAATTCATTCAAACCGAGGTGATGGATCGTTTCCTCGCCGGAATCAAAGCCGACGGACTCCGATTTCAGGGCATGTTATTTCCCGGGCTCATTCTGACGGCTTCCGGACCGAAAGTTCTGGAATTCAACTGCCGCTTTGGCGATCCAGAAACCCAGGTGCTCTTGCGGCGACTCCAGGGCGACTTGCTCGATCTGCTCGAGGCCTGCGTGGAGGGCACCCTGGCCGGTCAGGCTCCGCAATGGGACGAGGGCACCGCGGTCTGCGTCATCCTCGCCTCTGGCGGCTATCCCGCCGCTTATGAAAAGGGCAAACCCATCACCGGCTTGGAAGCCGCTGGAGCGGAGGACGGGATCGTCGTCTTTCATGCCGGGACCAAACAAGGCAACGCCGGCGTTGAAACCAATGGTGGACGCGTTCTCGGAGTCACTGCCCTGGCCGGGAACATCGCCGCCGCCCGGGACCGCGCGTACGCCGCGGCAGATAAAATCCACTTTGACCAATGCCAACGAAGGGAAGACATTGCCCGAAGATGACACCTCGCTTCTCAATTGTCCTGGGCCTTCTGGCTTCCTCGCTAATTGCGCAAAACGCTGACCTCAGTCCTTCGCCTGCGGCGTCGCCGGCTCCCGCGCAAACTGCCCCATCGCCCGAAGCCGTCGCCAGTCCGACACCCCTCCCTCCCCCGCTGACCACCCGGGCCCTGATCAATGGGCTTTCCGCTGAAGATGTGACCAAGGCGGTGCAAGCTCTGCAAAAAAATTTCCTCGATCCGAAGAAGACGGAAGCCGAAGCGATCCAACGTGCCACACTGGAGGGCCTCGTCCGCCAACTGGCCCCCGGAGCTTCGATCCGGGACGCCGCTCACCAATCCTCCCCTTCGGCCAACCCGCCATTCCTGGCCGAAATCCTCGATGCCCATATCGCCTACGTCCGCCTCGGTGCGCTCACCGCCGACAGCCTGGCCCAATTCGACGCCACCTTGTCCGGATTAGACCCCAAAACGATCACCTCGATGATCTTGGATTTACGCGGCGTTCCTCCCGGAGGCAGTTTTGAAACTGCGGCCGATTTTGCCCGGCGGATTTGCCCCAAGGGCAAGCTTCTGTTTTCGCTCCAAAAACCCAGTGCCAAACAAGAACGGATCTTCACCTCCAATCAGGATCCGGTCTTCCAAGGTGTGCTGGTTGTTCTCACCGACGCCGACACCGCCGGCCCGGCGGAGGCCTTGGCCGGCACTTTGCGCCTCAATGCTGGAGCCATGATCATAGGCGCGGACACCACCGGCGAGGCGGTCGAGTTTGAGGAAATCCCGCTCGGCAAGAATGCCCTCCTTCGGGTCGCCACGGCCCAGGTCATCCTTCCGGAGACCGGCCCAATTTTCCCCCATGGGATTAAACCGGATGTCGCCATCTCCCTGCCCGAAAACATCCAAAACCAGATCTTCGAGATCAGCACCAAATCCGGGATGAGCCAGTTCGTTTTCGAATCCAACCGAGCCCACATGAACGAAGCGTCCCTGGTGGCGAATTTGAATCCAGAAATCGACGCCGCCCGTTCGGCCATGGAAAACAAAGGCCGCCCGGCTAAAATCCGCGACACCGTCTTGCAGCGCGCGGTGGACCTCGTCACCGCCATCGATTTTTATCGAGCGCGGAAGTGAATACCGTCCATACCGGTGAATACTTCCGGGATTGGAGCCATTACGGAGAAATGGAATCCCCCACCAGCGTTGGACGCTGATTTTGACACGCCTGTTTCGGCGGTGGCTGGGTGGGAAATGGCTTCCCGGCCTACCTCCAGAGGCCGTCTTGGTTCTCAGCGGGTAAGAATCGCGGCCAGGTCACAGAAAAAAACCAGATAACCCTGCGGAAATTTTCAGCGGCAAATCATCGTGCCCATTTTCCCATTTCGGTTGAAGGGAACGGGCCAGCTTCTCGGAGGGAGTTGCCATTATTTTAGAGTTTCATGTCGTGCGTGTATTCGACTATCTGGCTGTATCGATTTTAGGTTTTTACGTGGCTTTTTCCTACTCTCGACAATCCGGTCCTGTTTCCCCGTCAAGTACGATCTCTCCCGGTCCATCTGGCGAACGATCAGAGCAAGTTGTTCAGCTCTTACTCGGACGTCTTCTTCGGCCACGCGGGAACGCTGAAGAATCCTTCCATGTAGGATTTACAGATACGGGTCACCATCGTCGGATCCGGCGTTTCAATTCCTAGGGAAATTAATTCCGCATCAGGCAATCCGCATGCCCCTCCCATCCCCCCTTGGAACTGTCAATATCACATTAATAAGGCCTGACCCTTCCGCCCATTGACTACCCCCACTCGAATCCCGCTCCGCACCATATTTCCGGTCCGCAGAGGCAATCCTTCCGAAGTGGCAGTGTCATCCGTTGGAGGTCGCGGGCGGGAGATAGTCCTTGTTTCTCAAGCACCGGACCAGCGAGGGGATTTAAGACGTCACAAATCACTAATTCGCCTATACAAGTGGCAAAGAGAGACTCCAGAACCCTCTGAAAGTCCTCGACATTCTTTGCCACGATGGGCCCGAGATGCCAGGCCTCCCGGCCAGGGCGAATCACTCCGTAGGCTTGCGTGCGGCCCTCGACCGTCCGATGAAAAAATCGTCCGTTGGAATTCGCCAGATCCTCCAAGAGCGCCGAGCGATCGCATCCGGCGCACTCCCTATCCAAATCGAGAATCGCCGGGGTCCATCCTTCGTTCACTTCTCTGCTTGGGCGGGTGCTTTCCGGGGATTTTCCAGTCCACCGAATGATCGGCACCAGATCCTGAAATCCATTCTTCGCATAGATCGGTTTCCCCAGGGAGGTGGCGTCAAGCCCAGCCACGTCGGACGTTTTTCCAATCTTCAACGCATCAGCCAAAACCTGCTTTCCCCATCCCTGGCCGCGATAGGCTTGGTCCACCAAAACCATGCCGATCCAGGCGACCTCTTTGCCATAGGCGATCACCGAATGGCTGGCCCGAACCTCTCCCTCCCAATAAAACGCTCTGACAAGCGAGCCCGGCAGCCGGAGCAGTCTTCGCCAGTCCTCCTCGGTCTGATTCCAACCCGATTGGCTCGAAAGCCGCCAGGCCGAGCGAATCCACTCCGCGCGCAAGGGTTGCAATTCGAAACTTGAGGAAAGGACTGATGCCATCAACGCAATCTCAAGCACAAATCAGACCCCACGACACGCGAATTTCGAGCCAAAGAAATTGACCTTGGCTTCGAAAGATTGAATGATTGCGGCCCTTTTTGCCTGCTATGCTGACCATCCCTGCCAAGCTTCCCATCCGTACGGCCATTGCCGGAATCGGTGGATTTGGAGCCGCCCACCACTCCGTCCAACAGATTTATGAAACGGCCGGCCTCACCCGAGTCGTGGCGACCTGTGATCCCGCCTTAAGCCAACTGGAGGAAATTTGCACCCGCCACGATTTCGCCGGCCGCAACGTCCGCACTTATGAAGATTTCGAGACCATGCTCGCGAAGCACGGCAGCGAAATCGATCTCGGCATCATCGCAACTCCCATTCAATGCCACGCCCCCATGCATGAAGCCTATATCCGCAATGGATCGGCCTGCTACTTGGAAAAGCCCCCCACCCTCGATCCGGAAGAATTGGATCGCATGCTCGTGGTCGAAGAGTCGGCCCGCATTCCCTCCAACGTGGGTTTTTCCCATGTCTTCGTCCCCGAACGGCTCGCCCTCAAACAGCGCATGCTCGATGGTGAGTTTGGGCAGCTCAAACGAATTTCCTTCCTCGGACTAACTCCGCGCAGACCCGCCTATTTCGCCCGGAGCAACTGGGCGGGAAAATTACTTCTTCATGGCAACCTCCTCCTTGATTCCTGCCTGGGCAATGCCATGTCCCATTACCTCAACAGCCTCCTCCTCTTTGGTCATCAGGGCGCTCTTCAGGAATGGGCCCGGCCCAAGTCTCTGGATTGCGAACTCTATCGGGCCAACCCAATCGAAGGCACCGACACCATCTTTGTCCGGGGACAACTCGACAATGGGGTCGAGTTTCGCGTGGCTGGCTCCCATGCCTGTTCCGATGAGTCGATTTTCGAAGAGCGGATGGAATTTACGGAGGCCACCATCATCATTCGCGGAATCACCGAAGTCACCATCGAACGACCCGGTCGCCCGACCGAAACCGAATCGCTTCCCGGTGCCGCTCTGAAGAGTTGCGTCAGCACCTATCTGGAATTCCTGCAAGGTCATCTCCCCCGTCCCAGCCAACGATTAGTTGACTGCCGTGGCTTCGTGGAAACCAATGCGCTCTTCTATCTCGCGGCGGGGCAAATACACACGCTCCCGGAATTGGCCCTCTCCCAAGCCACCCCCGAGGACGTGATCGAACTCCGGGACGTGGGAAAAGCCGGACGCCGCCTCCTCACGGAAGGGCTCATGCCGACCGAAGCCGGATACTCGTGGGCCGCTCCCGGAGGTTCCGCATCCCTCGAAGCTTTGCCCAAATTGCGAAGCGTCATCGACGGGATGAAGGATTCGGGTTCCCTCGATCTCCCTTGATCCCACCACTTGCGGTTCCCTTTTCCCAAAGCCTTCCTTCGACCAAACGCTAGGTCAAGAAGCCCAAACTCACCCCTTATCCTAAATAGGAAAATGCAGGTTCACCACAGAGGGCACAGAGACAAGGATTTACAAAAAACAGATAGGTCAATGGGCAGTCACCTTCCAGATGACATCCCAGAACTCTTTCCGAATATTCATAAGCCATTTATCTTCTTCTGCTTCCACTCTGTGTCCTCTGTGGTTCATTTCTGTTTTTAGGCTTATTCGCCGCGATAAATGCAGCGGGCGGTTGGCGTTTCGTGGATAATGATCTCAGCCAGACCTGGCAAATGCGGCGTCACCCGATCCCAAAACCAAGCGGCCATCAATTCGATGGTGGGATTTTCCAGCCCCGGCACCTCATTGAGATATTTATGATCGAGGAGTTCCAGCAGCGGCTCCACCGCCCGACTAATGCGGGAATGGTCGTAAACCCAACCGGTTTCCGCATCCACTTCGCCTTCAATGATAATCTCCAACTTAAAGCTATGCCCATGCATGCCGCCACATTTGTGCCCGGCGGGCACATTGGGCAGGGTCTGGGCAGATTCAAAAAAAAAGTCTTTGGCGAGGCGGGCTTTCACGGAGCCAGTTTGCCCTTTCAAAACGAAAAGCGGAAAGCGAAAAGCGAAAAAATATAGCCCCCGGGTATCCCCAATGCGGGCAACACAGCCCCGAGCGCAGCGAGACAGCCTCGGCGAAGCGTAATCCCAAGGCCGACCGCAGGAAGGCAATGGTGACCCCTCCACGGCAAGCCTTGGGGACCTCCAACCCCGACCGCGAAGCCGCCGAGGCCAGACTTTCCCCCCTCGATTGGACCGCAGGCGCCTCATTCTTTGTCCTGCCTGCCTTCGCGTCTTTTGCGTCTTTTGCGTCCTTTGCGTGAGGCTATTCCTCCTTCCCCGTCAGACTCCGCGAGCGCGCGGTTCCCAGATGAATTTGTGCATCTGGAGTTGGAACCGGGCCGGCAATTTATCTTCCAGCATCCAGCCCACAATATCCCGGGGCTCGATTTTCCCAAAGATCGGGCTCAAGAGAACTGCTCCCACCCGGGTGGAGAGTTTGAATTCGAGAATGCGGGCCCGGGTCCACTCGTAGTCTTCGCGGGAACCGAGGACAAATTTCACCTCATCGCCCTGGTTGAGGTGTTCGATGTTGGAGAAAAGGTTGCGCGCGCATTCTCCACTCGAAGGTGTTTTCAGGTCCATGATCCGATGAACGCGAGGGTCGATGGGGGAGATGTCATGCGCTCCGCTGGTCTCAATCAAAACGGTCTTCCCGGCATCGCAAAACGCGGCCATGAGGGGATGGACATTTCTTTGCAAGAGCGGCTCGCCACCGGTCACCTCGATCAGCGGACAGTCGAAGGCCATCACTTCGTCAAAGAGGTCCCTCAGCGACCGTTTTTTTCCGTCGTAAAAGGCGTATTCGGTATCGCAATAAGTACAGCGCAAGTCGCAGGCCGTGAGGCGGAGAAACGCACAGGGCAAGCCCGCCCAGGTGCTCTCGCCTTGAACGGAAAGGTAAACCTCGTGGACCTTGAGGTTGGCTTCGGGGAGTGAGGTCATGGTCGCCATTGGTGGGAAATAGATTCAATTTTGGTCTGTCGGGAGCGCTCCTTGAGATAAAGCCGGTGCACGGCAGCTTTTGGTTTCACCGGCGCTCCGTATTTCAATTCCGGCAAAGCAATTTGGAGTTTCTCCAAAGCGAAAACTGCCGCGCCCCGGAGAGAGGCTTCCGGTTCGGGGTTGGCCCGGAGCGGTTCGCCCATCACATTGGCCAGACGCTGCAAGGCGGAGCGAGAATTCAGGATCCCCCCCGCCACGATCCATTGCGGGTGACCCCCGATCAGCTCGGCGATCAAACCGAGCCGGAAATAAAACCCCTCGGTGATCGCCTGCAAGAGGTCCACTGCGGAGGTACTTTGTTTCAATCCGACGATGACCCCCCGGGCCTGTTCATCCCAGGTCGGCGCCCGGGCCGCCGTCCAAAAAGGTAAAACCGTCAACCCGTGTCGGGGCTCGGGGCGGGCCGCCAACTTTTTTTCCAGTTCCTCCGGCCGGGTTCCCAAATTCAATTCGCGCAGGCACCAGGCATGCAGGTTGCCCGCATTGCTGACGGCGCCTCCGACGAGGAACCGGCGGGCGTCCACCCGATAGGCAAACAACCCCAGCGGCGCCCGGGCCACGCGGCCTTCCTTCATGATCCGCAGGGCCCCACTGGTGCCCACATTCATGGCCCCCAAGCCGATCCGATCGGCCCCGGACCCCAGATTACTGGCCGCCCCATCGCCGATGGCGGGATACCAAGGCTTCCCGCGCCAGATCGTCGGTTCGTCGCTCAAGACCTGCATCCGGTCGGCAGAAAACGCGCACGCCTCCAAAATATTTGGGTCCCAATCCAATTTCGAAGGATCGAACATTCCGGTTCCCGTCGCCATGCCAAGGGCACAGCGCGACGCTCCGGTCAGTTGCCATTGGACCCATTCGGCGGGCGACAACCAGACTTTGACCTTCCGAAACAAAGCGCGGTCGGTGCGCTGCAGCCAGCGCAATTTTGCCGGCCAGAAGGACGGTCGCACCATGCAGCCGGTCGCCCGATGGACGGTTTCTTCGGAAAACTCGCTCCGCAGACGCTCCGCATCCGGAGCGCAGCGGGAGTCGGCCCAAGTATAAATCGGCGTGAGCGCAGTCCCCTTCGCGTCCGTGCCGAGGAGACTGTGCCAAAAACAAGAAACCCCCACCGCAGAAAAATCCGGCTGCCCGGCCGTGGCCTCTTTGATGCAAACCTTGGTCTGACGCAAAAGAGCCTTGGGATCGAGTTCCGCCCGACCGGAAGCGTCCGTCTTCAGAGAATAGCTGCGCTGGGCCAGCGATCCCGGCACCCGGAGCCCCCGGGCGTCAAAGAGCGCCGCGCGCACCGAGGAGGTGCCCATGTCGAGGGCAAGAACAAGTGGTGACTTCATAAAATAAATAAACCTAAAAACCGAAATGAACCACAGAGATCACGGAGGACACAGAGGTTAAACAGACGAAAATAAAGCACTTATGAACATTGGTAAAGAGTTCTGGACGTCCACCTGTCAGGTGACTGTCCATTGATTGATCCATTTTTGTAAATCCTTCTCTCTGTGTTCTCTGTGATCTCTGTGGTCAACCTGTATCTTCCCATTTCTGATCAAGCAAAAATTAGCTTCTGGGAAATTCCCGCATCCCGTCCCGGAATGCGAAACATTTTCCGCTTCGCCGTGGCGAAAGCCGCCGTATTCTCTCCCTTATGCCGCTGAAAGACACTCAGAACGAGACCGACACCCGCCAACTCCCGATCGACCGAGTGGGAATTAAAGATCTCCGCTATCCCATCCAAGTCCGCGACAAGGGCGGTTCGACCCAAAGCACGATCGCGACAGTCCAGCTCACAGTCGATTTACCCCATCAATTCAAAGGCACCCACATGAGCCGATTCATCGAAGTGCTCGCCTCCCACGGCAAGGTCCTCCATGTCGACACGATCCGCGACATCCTCACCCAACTCACCCGACGACTCGAAAGCGACTGCGCCCATGTCGATTTCGAGTTCCCCTTCTTTCTCGAAAAGTTCGCCCCGGTGACCAAGGCCCCCGGCCTGATGGATTACACGGTCCGCTTCCATGCCACCCTGCAAAAAGATGTGCTCGATTTTGTCGTCACCGTCACCGTCCCGCTGACGACGCTCTGTCCGTGCTCCAAGGCGATCAGCGCCCGCGGAGCTCACAACCAGCGTGGCCTCGCCACCCTCGCCCTTCGGAGCAAGCGCCCCATGTGGATCGAGGACATAATCCGTCTGATCGAAGATAGCGGTAGCAGCGAACTTTATAGCCAACTCAAACGTCCGGATGAAAAGGCGGTCACCGAACGCGCCTATGACAATCCGGTTTTCGTCGAAGACCTCGTTCGAAATATCGCGGAACGTTGCCGCAAAGATGAAAACATTCTCTGGTTTCGCACCGAAGCAGAAAACTTCGAATCCATCCACAACCACAATGCCTACGCCTTGATTGAGATGGAGGCTGCGGCCAAAGAATAATTCCCCTCCTTCTCAAGTCAGATCGTGGCAATGTAATCGTCACAGACACTGAAGAAGGAACGGGGGAACTCCCCAGGCATTCAATTGGCAAATTGCCCAGGGGCAACTTCCTTGCGGTGAGCGCATTTTCTGTTCCAATGGTCGGCACCCCATGGAACCCCATGAATTCGAGCACCTGGTGGAAGCCCACTATGGCGACCTTTATCGTTTTGCAGTCAGTCTGACTCGGAATCCCGATGAGGCCTGCGATTTGACCCAGCAGGTCTTCGTCACCTTCGCCCGCAAGGGCGACAAAATCCGCGACCGCTCGAAATGCCGCAGTTGGTTATTCACCTCCCTCTACCGGGATTTTCTCCGCCAAAAGGAGCGCTCCAAACGCGTCACCAGCATGGATGAAGACGGTCTGGAACTCTGCGCCGGCTTCAATCCCTCCGAGGCCGCCCCGACGGTCGCCCATCACGAAGCTCGCGAAGCCCTCTTCTCCCTCGACGAGGCCCATCGATCTATTCTTTCGCTCTTCTACCTCGATGATTGTTCGTACAAAGAAATCGCCGCCCGCCTCAATGTGCCCATGGGCACGGTCATGTCCCGGATCTCCCGAGCCAAGGCCGCGCTCCGGGCCCGCCTCCAAGTCGGACCCCAGGAATCTCCGGAGGGAATAAATTCCAACCGCTGACACTCTCATTTCGTAGACAAACTCGCAATGGACACCACAGAGGCCAAACTCATTCTCAGCGCTTATCGACCCGGACGGGACGACCAAGCGACCGGAGATGATTCCCTCCCCGACCTCGGGGAGGCTTTGGCCAGTCTGGAAACGAATCCGGAATTGGCCCGGTGGTTTGCCGACCAATCCGAGATGGACGAAACGCTCCGGGCCGCCTTCGAGGAAATTTCTCCGCCGCCGGATCTGAGAGAACGAATTTTGGCGTCTTCCAAAATCACCCCCTTCCCCAGTCGCGCCACCCGCCTTTGGCTGGCCGCAGCGGCCTGCGTTCTCCTGGGGCTGAGTTTATTCCCGATCCTCTCCCGCCAACCTTCCCTCAGCCCCGCCAGCCTGGAGGCGCAAATCCCAGGGTTAAATGCTCTCCATCACCACGATCTCGCCAGCAAACCCGGCCAACTCGAATCCATCCGAACCTGGCTGACCGCTCACGGCGGCGCAGCCGACTTTCACCTTCCCTCCGGCCTGACCCAGAGCCAAGGCGTTGCCTGCGAGGTGACCACCATCGACGAAACCAAGGTCACCATCCTTTGCTTTCATCTCGGTGACCAGGGCGTGGCTCATCTCTACATCGTCAATCGGTCCGATCTTAAAAATCCCCCCGGCGGGCTTGACCCCACCTTTCGCCAAAGGGGCGGAACCGCCATCGCCAGTTGGAGCCAAGACGACCGCAGCTACTTCCTCTCCAAGCCCGGCGACATCGGCGAGTTGCGGCAGTTGCTTTAACTGGACTCACGCGAAGGCGCGGAGATAAGACTGTCAGGAATCCGTTCTCCGCGCCTCCGCGCCTCTGCGCCTCGACGCGAGAATTTCTGAATCTCGTTGCGTCGCGGAGCGCTCCGGGTATGCTCCGCGGTCGTGGTTCGGTTTCTTGTTTACGGCATTCCAGTCTTGCTCGTCGCTCTTTTGGTGACGGCTTTTTTGACCGTGATTTCGTTCTCCTCCGACCGGAAAAATGAGCTGACCATCGGTTCCATCGGCGAGCCCACCCGGCTCAACCCGATCCAATCGGCCGAGTCTTCGGCCAGCGAGGTGGAGCAATTCATTTTCGAAAGCCTGCTCCATTTTGATCAGAACCTGGAAGTGGAGCCCCTCCTGGCCAAGTCCTACACCCAGAGCCAAACCACCACGATCACCTTCCGGGACCCCGCCGCGCTGACCACGGCCCTCACCCAAGTCGAAATGGCTCGCGCCTCCTGGCCCGCCTGGACGCTGCAAAAAACTCAGGTGGAAGAAAATTCTCTTCTCCTCGAATTCTCCCTCCCGGGTCTGGATGCGAGCGAAAAGGTCTTTGCCCTCTTCGATCCTGCCACCACCCTTCCCTTCACCACCCTCCGCGCGGAGACCGGCGGCAAGGCCCGCGAGATCTTAAAGCAATTCCAAGCACTCGACCCCGCCCCGGCCATTGTCCGGACGTGGTTCGACTACGACGCCGCCTTCGAGATCACCGTACTCGGCGACGGCACGGAAGTCCTTGCTCGGCTGAAGGATTTTCTTGCCGCCGAAAAACTTCCTCACGCCACCGCCTCCGTTCTGGAGACCCGCGCCTTTCTGGCCGAGCCCTCAGTCAATTTTGTTCTTCGTCAAGATGTCCACTGGCACGACGGCGAACCCTTCACCTCCCGGGATGTTGTTTTCACCTACAACTCCATCATGGATGAAACCGTCGCCTCGCCTCGCAAGCCCGACTTCGATCTCATCCAGACCCTCACCGCCCCCAACCCCCATGAGGTCCACATCACTTATCGCAAACCCTATTCGCCCGCCCTCAACAGCTGGATGATCGGGCTGCTTCCTGCCCACATCCTCGAAGGCAAACCGACTTCATGGTGGAACGACGAATTCAACCGGCATCCTGTCGGCACCGGACCATTTAAGTTTTCGGATTGGAAAACCAATGAATCCCTCCGGGTCGTCCGCAACGCCGACTACTGGCAAGGTGCCCCTTGGCTCGATGCGGTCGTTTTCCGCTACCTTCCCGATCCCGTCTCCATCCGCATCGCCTTCATGACCCGGCAAACCGATTTCTGGGGCGTGGACCCCTGGGCAGTCGCTTCCTTCAAGGAAGATCCCCGCTTCCAGGTCTTCCGCTATCCAGCCAACCAGTACAATTATGTTGGCTGGAACCTCCGCAACCCGCTCTTTCAGGATGTCCGGGTCCGCACCGCCTTTGCCCATGCCGTCAATGTCCCCGAGATGATCAAATACATCCTCTATGGCAACGGCGTGCAGAGTAATGGGATTTTTCCTCCGCATTTTTGGTTCTCCGACCCCAGCCAGAAACCGATTTCCTACGATCCAAAGTTGGCGGCCAAACTCCTCGATGAGGCCGGCTGGGTCCCCGGAACCGACGGCATCCGGGTCAAAGATGGCAAGCGCCTCGCCTTCACCCTGATCGTCAATCAGGGCAACGAAGTGCGCAAAGACATCGCCACCATCGTGCAGGACAATCTCCGCACCGTCGGGGCCGAGGTCGATGTCGCCATTTACGAATGGGCGGTCTTCATCAGCCGCTTCATCAACAAACTCGAATTCGACGCCACCGTGCTCGGATGGTCCACCGGGCCTGACTACGACGCCTACCAGGTCTGGCATTCCTCCCAGACCAATCCCGGACAACTCAATTTCGTCGGCTACAACAACCCCAAGGTCGATGCCCTCCTCTCCCAAATCCGGCAGGAATATGATCCAGTCAAAATTAAGAGCCTCGCCGGCCAGATCCAAAAAACTATTTTCGACGATCAACCCTACCTCTTTCTCTTTGTGCCCGACGCCACCTCGGTGATCTGGAATGACAGCTTCCGCATTTGCCGGCCGGATGGTCAGGGTGGCTTCGTCGACACCCCGGTGGAAATCACCAAGGCCGGCTGGTCGTATTATATGCAGTGGTTTTATCGTCCGGATTTTTCGAAAAATCTGCCCTCGGAAAGGAAAATAAAAACCCTCCTGCCATGATCACCTTCATCATCCGACGCCTCCTCATCACCGTCGTGCTGGTCTTCTTCATCAGCATCATCTCATTTTTCATCATCACCCTCACGCCAGGCAGTCCGTATCCTTGGGGGGAACTCAATCCCAAGATCTCCGAATCGGTGAAGGAAAATTTTCGCAAGCAATTCCACCTCGATGAACCGATTTGGAATCAATATTGGTTCAACATGCGCGGTCTTTTCACCGGCGAACTCCGCAGCATCAAGGATGGGCGTCCGGTCCTCGAACGGATCACCGAGCGCCTCCCCGCCACCCTTGCGCTCAATCTTTGCGCCATGACGATTGCCCTCAGCTTCGGGCTCCTCGTGGGCATTTATTCCGCCAAAGTCTCCGGCCAATGGCAGGACACCGCCCTCTCCACCGTCGCGTTTGGTTTTCTCGCCATCCCGGAATTCTGGGTCGCCTACCTGCTCATCATTGGACTGACCGCAGGATTTGCCGTTCCGCTGATGGGCACGGTCAGCCATGGCATCCTCTTCCCCAATGCCCTCGCCGCGTCCCTCGACTGGCTCTGGCACCTCGCCCTCCCCGCCACCATGCTGGCCCTCGGCAGCATCGCCGTTCAATCCCGCTACGTTCGCGCCAGCATGTTGGAGACCCTCCGCGAAGACTACATCCGCACCGCCCAGGCCAAGGGCCTCAGCCCGGAGAAGGTCCTCTACCACCACGCCCTCCGCAATTCCCTCCGCCCGCTCATCACCGGCATCGGCAGCCTTCTCCCGGCGCTCATCGGGGGAGCCGTCATCATTGAAACCATCTTCGCCTACCCCGGCATCGGACGTCTCGGTTATCAGGCCGTGCTCGAACGTGACTACCCGACTTTGGTCGCGCTCAATTTCATCACCGCCATGTTGGTCCTGATCGGAAACCTCCTCGCCGATGTCCTCTACGCCGTCGTCGATCCCCGCGTCCGCCTCGAATGAACCCCAAAACCGGAATGAACCACAGAGAGCACAAAGGACACAGAGTGGAAGCTGGGGAAAATAGAGACCTGGTGAATATACTTAAAGAGTTGTGGTTCACCTCCCGTCAGGCGGCTTTCTTGTTTGTCAATTCCTCTCTCTGTGCTCTCTGTGGTAAATCTGCCTTTTCTTTAGGATGAAGCCCTCGTCCCAAACCCCGCTTCGCCGCACCCTGGCCCGCTTCCGACGCAATCGCCTCGGGATGTTTGCCCTGGCGGCGGTGGTTCTCTTTTTCCTCATTGCGATCGTCTTTGCGATCCTCAGCTTTGCCCAGATCCCCTTTCCTCAGAATCCCAATGCCACCCACCTGGAGCGAAAATTGCTTCCGCCCAATGCGGCCAACTGGCTGGGCACCGACAACCTCGGCCGCGACCTCCTCTCCCGCATGCTCCATGGGTCTTACATTTCGCTCACCGTGGGCTTCGTCGCCGTGGCCGTCTCGCTGGGCATCGGGGTCATCGTCGGCGCCATTTCCGGGTTCTTCGGCGGCTGGGTTGATAACATTGTCATGCGAGTGGTGGATGCGGTCATGTGTTTTCCCACCTTCTTTCTCATCCTCACCGCCGTCGCCCTCCTCGGACCCAGCATGTTTAATATCATCGCCGTCATCGGGCTGGTCAGTTGGACCGGCACCGCCCGACTCGTCCGGGCCGAGTTCCTCACCCTGCGCGAAACCGAATACGTCCGCGCCGCCAAGACCCTCGGTCAGCGCACCCCGGTGATCATCTTCCGTCACATCCTCCCCAATGCCTTTGCCCCCATCTTCGTCACTGCCGTCCTCGGGATCCCCGCCGCCATCCTGACCGAAGCCGGCCTGAGCTTCCTCGGCTTTGGCGTCCAACCCCCCCAGGCCACCTGGGGCAACATCATCGCCGATGGCAAAACCTATCTCCTCGACGCCTGGTGGCTGATCGTCTTTCCCGGGCTGGCCATCTTCCTCGCCGCGCTCTCCTTTTACCTCGCTGGGGACGCCCTCCGGCAGGCGGCAGAAACCCGCGCCGAACGAAAATAACCATGATCCCAAACCTGCTCGAAATCCAAAACCTCTCGATTCGTTTTCAAACCGAAAACGGCCCCTTCGAAGCGGTGAAAAACATTTCCCTCTCCCTCAAGGCCGGCGCCTCCCTCGCGCTCGTGGGCGAAAGCGGCAGCGGCAAAAGCGTGACTGCGCTTTCCCTCACCCGCCTGCTCCCCTCCCCGCCGGCAGAGATCACCGGCGGCGACATCCGCTTTCAAGGCCAGAGCGTTTTGGCCATGAAGCCCCGCCAACTCCGGGCCATCCGCGGCGGCGAGATTGCCTATGTTTTCCAAGAGCCTTCCACCTCGCTCAATCCGGTCTATTCCATCCGCAGTCAAATCGCCGAAGCCATCCGCCTCCATCGCCCCGATGTCACCGATGTCGATGCCGAGATCATCCGCTGGCTCACCACCGTGGGCATCGTCCAACCAGACAAACGGATGCACGACTACCCGCACCAACTCAGTGGCGGGATGCAGCAACGCGCCATGATTGCGATGGCCCTGAGTTCCCGGCCGAGCCTGCTCGTGGCCGACGAACCCACCACCGCCCTCGACGTCACCATCCAGGCGCAAATCCTCAACGAACTCAAACACCTCCGGACCGAGTTCAACATGGGTCTCATTTTGATCACCCACAACATCGCCATCATCCGCGGACTCTGCGACCGGATCGCCGTCATGTTCCGGGGTGAAATCGTCGAATACGGGGACACCGAGGAAGTTCTCCGCAATCCCCAGCACCCCTACACCCAAGCCCTCATTGCTTGTGTCCCCAAACTGGGGAGCAAAGAAAAGCGCCTCAAGACCATCAACTATTCCTGGTTAGAAAAGAGTTAGGGCCCATCGCGCCCTTAAATGTAATTCGAAATCGTCTCGGCGTCTCCCATTCTCCTCAACACGCTCGAACGAATCTCTTTTCGCTTTTCAATTACCGCTTTTCGCCATTAACTCACCACGTGTCGCTCACCGGACACCTCAGTCTTTTCCCCAGCCAGTGGTGCCGAATCTCCCCGGTTTACCAAGGGCGGCAGCATTTCTTCAAGCCGCCGGTCCGGTAGGGCGCGAATGTTGAGAGCCTAGCCGCAACCACTTCGTAGTTTGCGTTACAGATCCCCAATGGTCCGAGCTCCC
>Ga0105050_10000795_pt1 | contig 48366 bp, 35 predicted proteins | sample FRY01_FD_78088 | JGI IMG/M metagenome (GOLD analysis project Ga0105050, IMG submission 78088) | Freshwater microbial communities from Lake Fryxell liftoff mats and glacier meltwater in Antarctica - FRY-01 | ecosystem: Environmental > Aquatic > Freshwater > Ice > Glacier meltwater ...
CTTTTGCTCAGGTCTTAAGGTAGTTAGAGTACCCTTTGATCGGATGTTTTGTGTCCACGGCAAAAATAAAATGATAAATATGACAATGAAAAATGCATAAATTACTTTAAGCAATTTATGGGATGATTTCTTTTGCTCTACACGATGTAAAGACTTTAACCCTTTTTGGTCAATTTCAAGAATATTGTTTGGCGAAAGGTTTAACATGGGTTTTATCTATTAATGTAAGCTGTATAAGTTCCCTCAAAATCAATAATGCCATTCTTAATAGAAATGATTCTATTAGAAATCTTGAGTACTTCATCATTAGAACTCGATAGTAAAATGGTGCATTTTTTTTGCGATTGTAAAACCTCAATAAAGGAACGAATGCAATTTTCTTTCATTCTATCTGTTGGATTTTCAATTAGCAATAATTTAGGCTGATGCACAATTGCTCTTGCTAGAAGTATTTTTTGAATAACTTCCTCTGGAATGAAATGTCCTTCAGGATTAATCATTGTATCAAAACCGGATTTAAATAGCTCCAAATCTTTATCTAAACTAATTTGTTTTGAAATACTCATCAGTTTGTTCAATGATACTCCTTCTCTTCCAAATGAAATATTATCGTGCAAAGTAGCATGAATAAGCTTGTCTTGATGAAGAATTGTTCCGATTGAATCTCTGAGTGACATTTTATCGATATTCGTTATTGGCAGCTCATTAACGGTAATGCTACCTTCATCAGTATCATATAATGCACTAATTAATGAAAACAAGGTATTGGGCGAAACACTAGAATCTGAAACAACACAGACAAGCTCATTAGATTGAATTTCTAGTGAAATATTTGATAAAATTGGTGAAATATAAATATGAGGGTTAAACGTAATATTTTTCAACTTTAATCGATACCCTTCGTCGGCATCGAAATTTGGATGTCGACCTCCTGATGGCTCAAGTAATAAATCGGTAACTTCTCCCACTTTTTCAATTGCCGTAATAACATCATAGAAAATATCAATACTCAAAATTATTTTTTCTACAGACGATAGCACTAACAAAATAATGATTTCAGACGCCACAAACTGACCGATATTCATTTGTTCATTCAGAACTAATAATCCACCTATTAACAATAGGGTCAATGCAATGGTAACTTTGAAAACAATTAGAAAACTATACTGCTGAACCAAGACCTTAAAATGTTTTTCACGCGCATTGACATATTCATTTAAGTATTTATCGGTCTTAGTTATATGTAATCTATTGTGACCAGCCATTTTAAAACTTACACGGGCATGAGCGATTTCTAACAACCAATTGGCAATTTTATATTTCAATTTCGATTCTTCCATACTCGTAACAAAACCTCTATTAGCGGTTAATCGAATAATCATTAAAAGGAGTCCAATTAGCAGTATGCCTAGGAAAATGAAAAAGCTGTGGTAAAATGATAAAAGTAATAATCCAAAAATTACTTGAAGAGAGGCAGCAGTAAAACCAATCAGTAATTTTGAAATTCCTTTTTGTATCGTTAATGTGTCAAAAAAACGATTCGTTAATTCAGGTGCATAACGTTCGAGTAATTCATTCATGTTTATTTTGGGCAAGCGATCGGCAAACTCAAAAGCGGATCTTGTGAAGATGCGCTGTTGTAAATTTTCAGTAATGCGCATTTGGTAAATGTTTAAAACACCAGAGAAACCAATTGACAAAACGACTAAAATAATTAGCACCAACCATGACGCACTGAGTTGGCCAAGTTGGATGAAATTAATAATACTTTGAATACCTAAAGGCAAGCCAAGGCTAAGTATTCCGCTCAGAATGGCAAAGATATAGATGTTGCGAATTTCCTTTCGATCATTTCTTAGTAGAGACCAAAATCGGGTTAAAACACGTGTACGTTGATTCTTCAATTTATATCTAATTTATTTTATCTATTCTACGAATGTGCAAATATAATAAACACAAGCAAAAGTAATAGTAATGCTATCATTAATATTTGTTAAAATAACATTGTTGATACAATTACTTCGAAATCTGAAATATCTAATCTATATTTGCAGTAAATTATAGCATATGGATTTTCAAGTCTCATTCAAAGTTAATAATAAGATTTTTATTAAAGATCCCGAATCGAGTGAAATTGGTAAGCAAATTGTAAAAAAGGCAATTGATCTTATCCATAATCTCGGGTTCGAACAGTTCACGTTTAAAAAATTGGCCTTGGAGATTAACTGCACGGAAGCAACGGTGTATCGTTATTTTGAAAATAAACATAGACTTTTATTGTATATATTAAACTGGTATTGGTGCTACATGGAGTTTTTGGTAATGTTCAAGCTTCAAAATATTTCTAATAAAAAGGAGCGACTGAAATTGGTGATTGATCTATTAACACATGAATTACCTGAAAGTTCAGGACAATTTGATTACAATAAAAAAATTCTCAACCAGATTGTAATTACAGAAAGTAGCAAAGCGTTTTTAGTAAAAGACGTTTCCGAAATTAATAAAGAGGAGGCTTTTAAACCTTACAAAGATCTTTGTTCTACAATAGCTGAAATAATTGCTGCATATAATCCAACTTATGAATTTCCCCGATCTCTGAGTACTACCCTTATTGAAACTTCTCACCATCAGCAATATTTCAGCGCGAATTTACCAAAGTTAACAGATTCAAAAGAGGAGAATAGAGAGATTTTTACAGGTCTCTTTCTGGAAGATTTACTTTTTAAAGTCTTGAAATAATTGAATTTATTTCATGGGTTTCAGTATTTTATTATCCGCCCAGAATGTCATAAAGGGAACTAAGGATGAGAGCAATAAGAGAAAAGTCGTTTTAAAGTTCCACTTGCGATCATACTGATTGACCATTACCCAAATTACATAGGCTAAAAACAAAAAACCATGCGCCATTCCAACGATGTAGTTAGGACCTTTTATGTCCCAAACATATTTTAAAGGCATGGTTAAGCCAAATGAGATGTATGAAATTCCCTCAAGAATAGCTAAAATTCTTAGTTGACCAATAAGTGTTTTGAAATTCATTCTTTTCTAGATTTAAGCATGCAAAAATACCAATTCTTTCGCTTTAAAAGCGCACAATTAAAATTGAGCAGGCGAGTGAATAGTAACTTCTTCGTTGCTAATTGGGTGACGAAATGTTAAACGTTCTGCATGAAGAAACAAACGTTCTGAAGGTATTCCATATAAATCATCTCCTAGAATAGCGATGTTTAATCCAGATGAATGAGCGGCATGAACACGCAATTGATGTGTTCTCCCTGTAACTGGAAAGAAATGAATTCGTGTTGTGTTTTCTGTCCGATTAACGACTTTCCAATTGGTATAGGCCGTTTTACCATGTTCAGAGCAAACCAATTGGCGTGGTCGATTATCTAAATCAACCCGCAATGGAAGCTGAATACTTCCTTCGTTTTCGCTTAAAATTCCATCTAAAATGGCGACGTATTGCTTTTTGACGGTTCTATTAATAAATTGTCTTTGAAGAATTTTATAGATTTCCTTTGTTTTGGCAATTAGTAAAATTCCCGTAGTTGACTGGTCTAATCGGTGAACCACCAATGGACCCGTAAATTTCGGATAGTTTTCTTTAACGCGTGTGTATATGGAATCAGCAATATTGACGCCTGGAACGGAAAGTACTTCACTTGGTTTATTGATAAGCATCAAGTAATCATCTTCGAAAATGATGTTCAATTCTGCTTTTTCAAATTGTGGGTTCAATCTTGGGTTTTCATCCATGTCGATCCCTTCCAACATGTGTCCTAATATTGGTTCACATTTCCCTCGGCATGCTGGATAAAATTGTTTGTGTTTTCGTATTTCAGAACTGGGTGAAGCACCCCACCAAAACTCAGCCATAGAAATAGGTGTTAACTGATGTTGAAAGGCATATTGCAACAGTTTCGGTGCAGCACATTCTCCTGCACCTGCTGGAGGGAAGATTTCTTTCGTTGGATTGAAAATTTGGATTAAGTCTTTGGTTTTACCGTCTTGATTTAGAAAGGTATAATGTTCAAATATTTCTTGTTGAATGGAAGCTGATCGAATTTTACGTTCCTCTTTTAATGCTTCAATTTCAGTCGTGTAATGGCTTAGTTTCTCTTCAGTTAAGGATATTCGGTGTTTCCAATAATTAATTAAATCCTTGTATGCATAATGTTCTTGAATACTTTCTTTACCAAGTTCTTCCAAAAATAAGTTGAAGTCCACTTCGTTCAGTTTATCCTTTGCAATAGTTCTTCGATGCTTACGATCTTGTTTCCCGTCTTTTACCTGTTGTTTCTGAAGCGACAATTGCTCATTCCTAAGTAATATTTCTTCCTTTTGAAATTGTTGATTTTTTAAATATTCGACATTATTTTCTAGGATTTCAATGCGCGCATTTACAACATTCACTTTTGCTTCGCCTAATCGAAAGAAACCATCGTCTTTTAAAATATCAAAAACAGGAGGTACAAAGTTGGAATGATGATTTACACCAGCTAATTTTCCAGAAAAACCTGCTAAATAACCAAGCTCACCATCCTTGTTTTTAACTACTAGAACTCCGAACATTTTTCCAATAATGATACCTTCTTGCCCTTCTTGTAAACCAAAATTATGATTCCAACTAGGATCCGTTTCAATTTGATTTTGTAATTCTTTAGCTGCTAGAATACTGATTGGATGTGGTGAATAATTAAACGGATAGTTAAAGCGCCCAGGTAACTCAATATCTTTTGTCGATGATTTAAAACGGTTGAAAAGTGAAGAGATTGAGGCCTTATACATTTTTCTTTTTTAATGCTGGTTTCAAACCAACTAAGAGACATGCAAAGATAATGATTATCATACCAGTAAATAGAAGAGTTGAAGGCATTTCGCCAAAGAAAAAGATTCCTAAGAGAATAGGCAATATATATTCGACACTTTGAAGAACCCCAATCTTTTGTGCTGCTACTTCTTTTACGCCATTATAAATTAGACTATAGGCAAAAACGGTACATACAATAGCAAGGATAAGAATAGAAATAGCGGAATTAACAGTGAATTGTCCTGGATAAACCACAACAAATGGTATTAAAAATGGTAATTGTGAAAGACCAGAATAAAAAACGAGTTCTTGCCCAGAGTAAGCACCAAGGTATTTTTTTTGAAGAATAAAGTTTAAACCCAAAAGTAGTGAGGAAAAAATGGCAAGTAATTTTCCCAACAGGTATGCTGAATTTGTAACATCTTCAATTCCCGTTATTAAAAAGATCCCAATTAATGTAAAGACGGCAGCGATGAAATTTCTCATTGATAACTTTTCCTTCATGAGAAAAATTGCCAATATTACAACGATGACAGGCTGTGTGCCCAATAAAGCTGAAGAGACAGCAATGCTAGAGAGTTTGATGGAAAAGAAAAATGATAGCATCGCACCTAGCATCAATTGCGACCACAAAAACAATTTGAGAATTTCCTTGCGCTTAATTTTTAATAATTGAGAACGGTTTTTCGTAACCATAAAAAGTATAATCGAAGCAAGTAACAATCGTCCAAATAATAAACTAAAAACACTTAAATCCTTACCAATCAAAACACAAACAGGAATCAAGGCAAAAAGAGCTGCGCCAAGAATTATTTTAAGTTCTCCAGAAATCCTCATCTTCTACCCTAAATCTTCTCCTTTTTTCTTATTTCCAAAGCATACAACTCATCACGTAATCGGGCAGCTTCAATAAAGTCTAAGTCCTTCGCAGCTTTTTCCATTTGTTTACGCGTGTATAAGATTGTTTTATCTAACTGTTCAACGGACATGTATTGGACTACTGGATCGGCAGCCAACGGCATTGTTTCGGAATAATCATACTTAAAATGGCGTGCTTGATTGCCATCTGCCACAATTGTAGATTCCATGATTTTCTCCTTTGATTTATTCAAGGCAGTTGGAACCATACCATGTTCTTCATTGTATTCAATTTGAATGGCTCTTCGACGCAAGGTCTCATCAATGGTACGCTGCATGGATTTGGTCATTTTATCCGCATACATGATAACTGTCCCATTGACATTTCGTGCGGCGCGTCCAACAGTTTGTACAAGCGAGCGTTCATTTCGTAAAAAACCTTCTTTATCGGCATCAAGAATGGCTACCAGCGATACCTCAGGTAAATCCAAACCTTCTCGCAGTAAATTCACACCAATTAATACGTGAAAATCACCAAGGCGTAATTGGCGTAGTATATCAACTCGTTCCATCGTATCAATATCAGAATGGATATATCGACACAAAATCCCAAGTTTATCTAAATATTTTTGAAGTTCTTCCGCCATTCGCTTCGTTAAGGTGGTAACCAAAACCCTTTCGTCCTTATCAATTCTTAAATGAATCTCTTCAATCAAATTATCAATTTGGTTTAAGCTTGGTCGAACATCAATAAGCGGATCTAGCAAGCCTGTTGGGCGAATTACTTGCTCAACAATAACGCCTTCTGACTTTTCAATTTCATAATCAGCTGGCGTAGCAGAAACATAAATTGTTTGATGAACAATCGATTCAAATTCTTCAAATTTCAATGGACGATTGTCAATTGCTGCTTGTAAACGGAAACCATAATCTATCAAATTGATCTTTCGAGCTCTATCACCCCCATACATGGCGCGAATTTGTGGCAAGGTAACATGACTTTCATCAATGACCATTAAAAAATCATCCGGAAAATAATCCAATAAACAGAAAGGTCTTTCACCCGATTTTCGTTGATCAAAATAACGCGAGTAATTTTCAATTCCAGAACAGTAACCTAATTCACGAATCATTTCCATGTCATACGACACGCGCTCTTTCAAACGATTGGATTCAATGACTTTACCTTCTTTTCTGAAATTTTCGACCTGTAATTCCATATCTTCACCAATCTGGTCAATCGCTTTTCGCGACGTTTCAGGACTTGAGACAAAGATGTTAGCTGGATAGACACTGATTTCTTCGTATGTATCAATTTTAGCATTTGAAACGGGATCAATAGCACTTATTTTCTCGATCGTATCTCCCCAAAATTCAATTCTCAATGCATGGTCAGCATATGCTAAATGAATATCAACGGTATCGCCTTTTACGCGGAACATTCCTCGCTTGAATTCAATACCATTTGCTCTAGAATATAAATTTTCAACAAGTTTGTAGAGGAATTTATTTCTCGAAACCGTAAGGCCAATTTTTAAGTAGATAATACTATTCGCAAATTCATTTGGATTTCCAATTCCATAAATACAAGAAACTGAAGCAACCACTAAAACATCTTTCCGCCCAGATAGGAGGGAAGATGTTGCTGATAAACGAAGCTTTTCAATTTCATCATTAATTTGCAGATCCTTTTCGATGAAAGTATCGGTTACAGGTAAATACGCTTCAGGCTGATAATAATCGTAGTATGATACAAAGTATTCGACCGCATTATCAGGAAAAAACTGTTTGAATTCTCCGTATAATTGAGCTGCAAGCGTCTTATTATGAGATAATACGAGCGTGGGACGATTAATTTCCTTGACTACATTTGCTATAGTAAACGTTTTTCCACTCCCAGTAACGCCCAGTAGTGTTTGATGAGGTATTTCTTCGTTCAGTCCAGCAACCAATTGCTTGATCGCTTCGGGCTGATCGCCTGTAGGAAGAAAGTCGGAAACGAGTTTAAAATCCATTACTTAAAATATAGTAAACAAATTTACATAGAATTACGCTGTTTTAATAAGTTCGCAGCAAACAAAGAGTTATCTTTGGAACTTAAAATAATATAGTCGCCATTATGCTGGTTTGGGTTGTTTTTTTAGTATTGATTTTTTCGCTTTTAGCACTCGATTTAGGAGTCTTTCATAAGAAAGATAAAGTAGTTTCAATGAAAGAATCATTGGCTTGGACAATGGTGTGGGTAACTATTTCTTTGCTCTTTGGTGGAGTAATCTATTGGATTTATGACATAAATTATATGGGAATAAATCACACAGGAGTTTCACCCTCTAAAGCAATGATTGATTATTATACCGGCTATGTCATTGAAGAGTCATTGAGTTTGGATAATATTTTTGTGATGGCGATGATTTTCCGCTTTTTCAAAATTGAACCAATTTATCAGCATGGAATTCTATTTTGGGGAATTCTAGGTGCCGTTTTCTTCAGAATGGCAATGATTCTTTTAGGCGCAGCATTTATGCATCAGTTTGAATGGGCAACATATGTATTCGGAGCGATACTGGTGTTCTCAGCATTTAAAATGATCCGTGGAAGTGAAGAGGATGATGACTTTAAAGAAAGTGCTGGTGTTAAGTTCCTTTCCAAAATTTATCCAATCGATTGGAACATTAAAAATGGTAAATACTTGGTGAAAATCAATGGAAAACACGTTGCAACTTCATTGTTAGCAGCTCTTGTTGTTGTTGAGTTCTCTGATATTCTTTTTGCGGTAGACTCAATTCCAGCGATTTTCTCCATTACAACCGACTCATTTATCGTCTTTACTTCAAATATCTTCGCCATTTTAGGATTAAGGAGTTTATACTTTTTTCTTTCGAACATGCTTGATATGTTTGAGTATATGAAGTATTCCTTAGTAGCTGTGCTAATGTTTGTTGGGATAAAAATGCTTATCATGCAATACATCGATATTCCTGCACTTTTATCCTTAGGAATCATTCTCTTTATCCTAATAATGGGCGTTGTATTTTCTATCTTGAATAAAGACAAGAAGAAGGCCTAGGATCGATTACTAAATGGTTCGAATTTCTTTTTGCAGGTAGATTCATCTAATCAACACTTCACAAGCCTATTGATTTTTTAAAAATCCAAACGCTCATTTAATAGTATAAACTACTCAACACTCGTAGTCTGTTCTTTTAACTTTTCTTGCTCTCGAATACGTCGATCTAAAATTTCAGAATAACGCAACATATCTTGCTTTCCACTTTCCACATATGCTCTTGTTGCCCATTTTTTAGCTTCGTCAAGATCTCCTAATACCTCAAAAGCCAAAGCCGTATTATACGCAGCTTTACCTCTTTCTTTTGATTTATTTGAGGTTTCATATACATACATCCAAGAAGTTTTTGCTCCTTCCCAATCTTTCGATAGAGCTTGACGTTCTCCTTTTTGCAATTCGTCTTTTTTCCCTTTGTACATAAGTCGGTTTTCCCAGAAATACAATGGCAAGATGTTCATAGCGAATTCTTGTCCAGTCTCGAAAGAGACATCAATTAAAGCTGGATTTCGCTTAACCAATTTTCCAACGGCTTCAAAAGCATTATTTGCTGTTTGTTGCCATCTTTTCATATAACGGAAATTGTCTTCATAAGCCATGGAGCGTTCTTTTGCATAATACACTCTGAATCCAGCATTAGCTGTTGCAGAACCGGTAACTGTAACTGATGTTTGTCCACCATTGGCGATTCCTTGGACTATTTGTCCTGCAGCACCAGCTGGATTATTAACACTAAAATCAGTATCAAAATATTCTAAAACAATTAATCCATCCACTTGAAGTCGTGAACAGAGTGTGTCAACACTTTCCCAACTTAAAGGAACACCAAAACTCAGGCTTTTTGGATCTGCCGCGTCCAAGTTATAATCAATTAATTGAAATTTAAAGCGATCTGAAGTGTTTAAAGTTGTCGTTAATCCTCTCAAACATTCAGATGAAAGTTCCTTATCTTGAACTGGTGTTTCGCCAGTTAAAGTGCCTTCAACTCCTGAAGAAGCAGTTGGAATTGATCGATTTAAAACAGCAATTGTTTTAATTCCTTGAGGAACTGTAATAAGTGCTGGTCTTAGAACTTGAACATCAATATCTCGAGTTCCTCCGCACGCAGACAACAAAATTGTAAGAACGGAAATAATTATTAGTGTAGGTAGTAATTTCATAATGTGTGTTTTAGATCTTAAAATCGACTTTACATTAAACGTGCCGAAGATGTAAATATCAATTTGAATAAATGGAATTTTTAATCAGTAAATTGTTATGAAGTCCGCTTTCTAAAACCTTTTGGTATCTTTGAAAAAAAAATACAGATGAAAATCTACAACAACATACTTGAAACAATTGGCAATACCCCAATTGTGCGTTTAAACAAAGTCACGAAAGGACTAAAAGGGACCATCTTAGCCAAAGTGGAGACAACAAATCCTGGAAATTCTGTAAAAGACCGAATGGCAGTAAAAATGATTGAAGATGCTGAGAAAACTGGAATATTGAAGCCGGGCGCAACAATCATTGAAGGAACTTCTGGGAATACTGGAATGGGTTTAGCCTTAGCTTGCATTATTAAAGGGTATAAATTGATTTGTGTATTGAATGACAAACAATCAAAAGAGAAAATGGACATTCTTCGTGCCGTTGGTTCAGAAGTAGTTGTTTGTCCCACGGCTGTTGAACCTTCAGATCCCCGATCTTATTATTCAGTCTCAAGAAGATTAGCAGAAGAAACACCGAATTCTTGGTATGTTAACCAATACGACAATCTATCAAATCGCGAAGCTCATTATGAATCTACAGGTCCCGAAATTTGGGAACAAACGGATGGTAAAATAACTCATTTTGTTGTTGGTGTAGGAACTGGTGGAACAATTTCGGGTGTAGGAAAATACCTAAAAGAAAAGAACCCAAACATAAAAATTTGGGGAATTGACACCTATGGTTCTGTTTTTAAGAAGTACAAGGAAACTGGAATCTTTGATGAGAATGAAATTTATCCATACATTACTGAAGGAATAGGTGAAGATATTCTACCAAAGAATGTTGATTTTGATATTATCGATCACTTTGAAAAAGTAACCGATAAAGATGCAGCTATTTATACACGAAAATTGGCAAGAGAAGAAGGGATTTTTGTAGGTAATTCTGCTGGTTCAGCTATTAAAGGTCTCTTGCAAATGCAAGATCAACTAACTGATGATGATGTTGTTGTTGTCTTATTTCATGACCATGGAAGTCGTTATGTAGGGAAAATTTTTAACGATGATTGGATGCGGGAAAGAGGTTTCTTAGAAGAAGAATACAAAACTGCAGGTGAACTTGTTGCACAGCACACGAATCGTCCACTTGTCACATTGTTTGCAGAAGAATTAGTATCACATGCGATTGCTAAAATGCGCAAATTCGGCATTTCTCAAATACCAGTTTTAAAGGATAATGTTTTTGTTGGTTCAATTGACGATAGTCATGTTTATCAATTATTAGTTGAAAATCCTGAATTACGTGATGCGCCAATTTCATCAATTATGGGAAATCCATTCCCTGTTGTAAAAGCTGCTTCTCATTTAGATGATTTGTGTAAACTTATCAATAAAACAACACCTGCTGTTTTGGTTGAAATGCCAGCTGGAGGACACCATATTGTAACACGTTACGACATTATTTCTGCAATGTCTTAATGGAAAGAATTTTTAAAGATCAAATGAATCGGACGGTCCGACTGGAAGGAATTCCATGTCGGATCGTTTCGTTAGTGCCATCTCAAACAGAGTTGTTGTATGATTTAGGATTATCAACAGAAGTTGTTGGGATTACAAAGTTTTGCATTTATCCTAATGAATGGTACCGGAAGAAACAGCGAGTAGGAGGGACAAAACAATTAAACATTGATGCTATTCGATCCTTAAATCCAGATTTCATAATTGGAAATAAAGAAGAAAACACCAAAGAAGATATTCTTGAATTAGAAAAAATCGCTCCTGTATGGATGAGTGATATATATACCTACGAGGATGCCTTGAATATGATTGAGCAATTAGGTGAAATAATCGGTAAGGCAGAAGCAGCTGAAGAACTAATTATTGATATTCAACATAATTTTGAGTCGCTCAAACTGTCGTTCAAAAAATTGTCTTTTATTTATTTTATTTGGAAAGAGCCCGATTTTATCGTGGGGAAAAATACGTTTATTGATTCCTTGTTAACCAAAATTGGTCTTCATAATACTTGCAACGAAAATAGGTATCCGAAATGGAACGATACGACAATTCAAGCTGATTGTATTTTTTTAAGTTCAGAACCTTATCCTTTTAACGAAGAACATATTACTGTTTTTCAAGAGCGATTCCCAAATTCAAAAATTTACATCATTAATGGGGAAATGTGCAGTTGGTATGGCTCAAGAATGAAATTAGCACCTGCTTATTTTAGCGATTTTTTGAAAAAACTGCAAGATTAATTCGCCATTTGACTAATAAGCAAAAACTTAATAATTTCATTCATCGGATAATATTCTTTTTTAAAGATTAATTCTCCTTTGATTTCTGCCTTATTTCGGTCCTTTTCTATGATGTCAAATTGGATTTTTTCCGAGTGGTTTGCCATTCCTTTAGACGCCTTGAAAACTGGTATCATTTCCAAGAAAGCAGTCATCATTCCGCCACCTTGAATATTAAGCAGAGGATCCAATTTACCCGACACATGCAATAATTCATTGATATTTCTATTCGCAAATGTGGGATGCTCGATACTGCCGATATAAAAACTTTTTGAAGTTAATTGTTTGTAATAAAGGATTTCGTTTTGAAATTGAATCGTTTTACCTGTAATTTGACAATCTAGCTCTTCAGAAATCGATGATTCTTTCAAAAATGATTCAAAAGCAAAAGGATTCGCACATTGCACAACTAATTCCATATCTGGGATGAAAAAGAAGCCTGAAGTATGATTGATTATTTTTGTTCCATTATAATTTAATGAAAATGCGGAGATTTCAGGAATTGGTTTATCAATGAAAGACAATAATCTACTTAAAGTATCAGAAAGTTCTTTTGAAAAAGACCGACTGGTAACATGAAAGCCTTTTTCTGCTAATTGATGAGATAGTTCGTGGGAATCATTATCTGGGTGATTCATTTCTATGTTACCATGTAATAAAAACGATTGTTCTTTTTGTTCAAAAACAATAGAAGACTCTGACGAGTGAAGATTGTTTCCCAAAAAATTCCCTTTGATATATACTTCTGTAAATTTTCCTTCCTCTCTATTTGAAATGAATTGTTGAACGCTTAAGTTCTGTTTGTTGTGTAGAATTGAGTCAGCAAATTTCTGAAGTTCTTGAGATGAAATTTTTTCATTTTTTTTTGCGGTGTAACTTAATATTAATCCAACATTTTTGGTTGATGAAATAACTTGTTGAATGTCGTTCGATGACGAGATGTTTTTGTCAAATAATCGTTTGTTAAATAGATTTACTAAGATGCCTGTAACTGCTCCTTCTTTGTAGTTCAATTTGAAAACCACTACATCTGAAAGAAAATTGATTCCAACATTTTTAAATTCCTTGTTGTCAGTTACCTTGTTTTTAAATGTTCGTTCGAGTAATCGAATGATTTCCTCATCTTTAGATTTCATTACGATTGAAAAAAGCGTTGTCTCGGCTAATTGCCTACCATCAATGCGCATTACAAAAGTTGCATTCGAAGGAACAAAGTCTAAGTTTTCATTTTGTACTTCACTAAGTATCGTTTTGGCAAATTGGAAGATAAACCAACTGGCCATTAATAAAATGGTGAATGAAAATATTCGAAGCAGTGACCGGCTAATCCGCATAAAACAAAAGTACAAGTAATTGTTTAATAACCTGAGTTCGAACCTCATTTTAAATACCCATGCAAATATTGTTTTATTGTTAAACCATCTTATTTTAGTGAAATACTGTATCAAAATCCTTCAGGATCCTTTTATGATTTGTACTTATATTTCTTGCATTTTGAAGCAATTTTAATTAAATTGAGAGTTGAATTAAGCTTAATCACTAACTTTGTAACATGAGAAAAATTGCTCGCTTTATATTTTGGTTGTTTGGTTGGAAAATCGCTCAAAACTCACCAGCTGGCGTAAATAAATGTGTAATTGTGGTCGGGCCACATACATCTAACTGGGATTTTTTACTTGGGCGCCTTGCATTCATTATGTATGGTATTAAACCAAAAATATTGATCAAAAAGGATTTGTTTTTCCCTCCACTTGGCTGGATACTAAGATTAATGGGTGGTATACCTGTAGATCGAAAGAAAAACAACAATATGACGGACCAAGCGGCTAAGCTTTTTAATCAATATGAACAATTATATTTAGTCTTTACCCCTGAAGGAACAAGAAGTTATAATCCGAATTGGAAAAAAGGCTTTTATTATATTGCATTAAAGGCAAAAGTTCCCATTTATATCTGTTACATGGATTATGAAAAGAAAATTGGAGGTTTTCACAGTCTTTTTGAACCAACTGGAGATGTTGAAAAGGATATTGAGTACATTAAAAGTATTCTTGGGCAATACAAAGGGAAATTTCCTAAAAATGGTGTTTACTAGTCCTTTTTGTAAGTTTTAGTTTTTTTATTAAACCCGTAAGGACAATGTTTACATGAGTTTTGACAGCAATATCCTCGTTTTAAATGATATGATTCTGTAAAGATGATATAACCTTCCTCTGATAGATAATAATCTTGATCATCTAAATTTGGTCGATTTGAAAATTGCTTATTTTCCTCATTCATACTGCAAATGTAAATTATATAGTTTAAAAATTTTTACTTATGCTTTCTCTTAAACAATCAATTATTCAAGAAGTTCATCTAAATGAATTAAAAGATCGTAATATTCAATTTTATGTGAAACGCGATGATTTAATTCATCCTGAAATATCTGGGAATAAATGGCGAAAGTTGAAGTATTCAATTTTGCATGCTGAACAACAGAAATTCGAAGGAATCCTCACTTTTGGTGGTGCTTATTCTAACCATTTGGTAGCGACAGCTGCTGCTTGTCAATTGAATAATTTACGTTCTATTGGTATTGTAAGAGGGGAGGAATTGACCATAGTTTCAAATGAAACCTTAATGCGATGTGCAGAATACGGTATGGAATTACATTTCGTTTCTCGTTCTGATTATTCGTTGAGAAATGAGAAAATGTATCAAGAGGAACTGACGTCTTTGTTTCCATCCATGTATATTGTTCCGGAAGGTGGAGCGAATTATTTGGGGATAATAGGCTGTTCAGAAATTTTAGCTGAAACTTCGAATGATTTTGATATTGTCGTTGTTGCTCAAGGCACGACAACAACTTCAGCAGGTGTACTTTTGAGTTTACCTGAAGATAGCACTTTATGGGTAGTTCCGGTTTTAAAAGGGTTTAATTCGCTTGCGGAAATGAAAGCATTATTTACTTATTCAGCTTTCGAATCGGAAACAGTGAAGGATTGGCTCAGTAAAATAGAAATTTTGAATGAATATCATTTTGGTGGATATGGCAAGTATAACACAGAGTTGATTGATTTTATTGAATCTTTTTACATCGAAACAGGAATTCCTTTAGATCCTGTGTATACTGGAAAGTCAATGTTTGCCCTGTTAAAAGAAATACAAAAACAAGACCTTAGAAATAAACGTATTCTCTTTATTCATACAGGAGGACTTCAAGGTGCAAAGTCTATCTTTGAAAAAGAAAAGAGGGTTATCTTCTGATAACCCTCTTTAATAATCTTAGTTAGATTTATATGTTATTTTAGAATTACAATCTTCTTGTTCCTCTATTCCAACGGAATAATTTGCGGTCATGAATATATGAGCTTCGATCGGTCATTGTTGAGAACTTCAAGAAAATCTCAAAACCACCTGAAGTACGTGTTGCACTGCTTAATTCAGAAATATTGAAATCATAACTTGCTCCTACTTTGAAGCCTTTGAATTTATAAGTCAAAGAACCCACTATTGCATCTCCCCAACGCATAAATACGCCATAAGAAATAAATGAACGTTGAACATAATCTGTACGTTTTGAACTTTCAAACATTTCATGATCAAAATAAGTCCCAAATAAAATATTTCTATTTGGACCATATAAAGAAACTAATACTTGAGGTGAAAGTCCGAAATTACGATCATCCATGAAACGTGAACCAGTAACATAGATATTTACATTTCTGTATAGTTTATTTTCTAAAGCGCTATAAGAAACTAATGGAGCTGTAATATGATTGACAGAAATTCCAACATTTATATTGTTACTTGCGTCAAATTTATAGTTAACGTGGAGTCCAGCGCCTATATCAAATGTTGAAACTGCTAATTCAGGTGAAAAACCTTCACCGCTCAACGTTGTTTGATTGTAAGTAGCGCCATCCCATTGATTGTTCCACGTTGAATTAGTGTTTTTTATCGCTTGTTGGTAAAAACCTGGAGCAATTCCTAAAGAAATAAACGTGTTCTTGTCAGCTGCAATGGTGTAACTAATTGGAACAGAAACAATGTTCGATGTCAATCTTAGATCACCAGTTGCATCATTCACAAAATTAAGACCTATGCCTAAGTGACTTCCACTTTTGTTTTTCATAAGTTTAGCATCGAATCCAAAAGAATTTGTTCTGAAATTTTCACCATTCAATGGCAACCACTGCATCCGCATATTTGTCATGAAACGAATATCTTCGTTCATAACCCCAGAAGTGGCTGGATTCAATAAAGTTGGATTTTCCATCCACATACTAAAGTGTCTATCTTGCTGAGCAAAAATCATATTCGACCAAGCTAAGGCCAAGACAGATAAGGTGATGACGTTTTTTAACATGATCGTTTATTTTAAAAGTGTAACATTTCCATTCATTTTTCCACCTAATCCATTGACTAGCATGTATTCCAAGGTCCAAGCAAAAGTTGCAGGATTCAAAGGCTCACCATTTATTTTACCATCCCAACCAATGTCTTGGTCGTCTGATTCATAAATTAGTTGACCATATCTGTTATATATTCTAAAAACCATATTAGTGATTCCTAAACCATTAACCATAAGAACATCATTTATTCCATCTTCATTAGGTGAGAATGAATTTGGAACCCCAATTGCATATCCACCTGCTGGCACGTTTACAACAATGAAAACGTTATCGGATGCAGTACAACCTTCTAAAGTAGTTGTAGTTGCAGTGAATGTAGTGGTGATTACTGGATTAACAGTGGCTTCTGAGCAATCTGATATCGTACAATCTAGAATATTACCCTGATTGTTAGGAGTCCAAACCCAAGTTATCGTTCCATCAGAAGCTGAGGCAGTTATAACAGCACTGTCCCCAAGATCAATTATCATGTCTCCACCAGTTACAATCGTTGGCGGCGTAAGCACTGTTATGTTTTGTGAGTAATTCGAAGAGCCAAATGCATTGGTTACAAGTAAATTAACAGCATAAACTCCTGGTGTATTGTAGCAAATTTGACCTGGATTGGCGCTAGTTGAAGAAGCTGGTGTTCCGCCTGCAAAGGTCCAAGCATACGTTGGAGTACCTATTGACACCGAATTGTTAGTGAAAGTTATGCAATCACCTTGACAAGGATCATTATCTGAAATAGCAAAAGCTGCAGTGGGTGTGCTACAAGGAACTACTTGTATTGAAATAAGTGTATCATCCGTGCCAAAATCATCTGTAACTGTTAATTGTACATTAAAAGTACCAGCAGTATTAAAGATGACACTGTGAGGTCCAGCTGTATTTGCTGTGCCTGGTATGCCGCTACCAAAACTCCAAATCCATGCGGCGACATTTGTACCTAAACTCGCATTATTAAAAATTAATGATTGACCCTGACAAACGGTTAAACTGGATGCATTTATTATAGCTGTTGGACCAGCTGCACAGTCTAGAACACTTACTGTAAATACAGCTTGATCGTTTGGACAAGGAGCAAGCCCTGTTACTGTATAACTAAAGGTGTAATTACCCGGCGTCAAGCCATTTGCATCAAAAACACTCGTGCCAGTATTGAACTGACCACTAGGTGTTCCTGTTGTTTCAGCCCAAACCCCACCACCACTTGCACCGCTCAAAAGGGTAGATAAGCTTATAGTTGTATTGTTACAAACCGAACCTGTATTGTCAACACCAGCACTTACGGGTGCATTTACTACAATATAATTTATTTTCGTTTCAGTATCGGTTCCATTGGCATCTGTAACTATTAGTGTTACAGTGAAATTTCCAGCATTATTATAACAAATATTAGTAGGGTTTTGTAATGCAGAAACCTGACCATCACCAAAATTCCATGAGAAAACAGCTCCTGCAACGAAAGTACTTGTGTTAGTGAAATCAATACAAGTGGCTTGACATATAGTTGTTATTGGCGTTGTGAAATTAGCAACTGGAGCAGAACCTGCAGAAGGAATCGTAATTTGAATGTCATCAACTGCAAATGAAGGATCAGTGCCTGTATTGTCGTCATTGTTGATCCATCTAAATCCAATTTTCACATTAGGATTATTGTTAGCAGAAGCAGGTAATGCAATACTGAATGCAGTCCAAGTTCCTTGTGGATTACACGTTAAAGGTGTTTTTGCTAAAACATCTAGTTGTGCCCATACTGCTCCGTCAAAATACCAAACTGTTCCATTATCAATTAATCCTTGACCATTTTCAATGTAATTAAACGTCAATGTCATTGTTGTTTGACCAGTTAGATTAATTGTAGGAGATTCAGCTCGGCTATCTGTCTCAGGGAAGAAAAATCCAGCTCCACCTGCCAAATAGGATGCACCCATATCGCCAAATATACTTGGATTCGAACCAATATGTAGCGATGGATCAGTTACACCACAAGCTGAACCACAAACTGTCGCGGCATTGCCACATTCGGCACCACTCACATACCAAATATTGGCATCTGTTCCGTTAATTCCTGTACTTGTAACTAACCAGGCTCCATTTGGACCTACATAACCGCTTCCTGGGCAATCACTTACACATGCGTTTTGAAATGCTTCTGTCCAAATAGGGGTTTGAGAAATACTATAATAAGATATAAAACTTAAGAATAGTGTAAGAAAAATGTTTTTTAGCATAGTAATAGTCTTGAAAATATTTCGAATATATGAAATCAAATTGAGAAGTGGTACGTTGGTATTATAAAAAAGTTAGAAAATTAATGAAATTATTTCTTTAGCCTGTTTTACATCATGCACCCTTATGATACTTGCGCCTTTATGTAAGGCAATTGTATTTAGCACTGTAGTGCCATTTAGAGACTCTTCAGCCGTCATATTCAATTTTTTATAAATCATTGATTTTCTTGAGAATCCAACAAGAATTGGTTTTTCGAGCAGTTGAAATTGATCTAATCGATCTAGAATTAAATAGTTTTGTTCCATACTTTTACTAAATCCAAATCCAGGATCAATAATAATATCGTGAATTCCTTTTGATTGAAGCACTGAGATACGTTCAGAAAAATACCGGACCATTTCGTTGAATAATTCTGGATAGTCAAACGAATTATGCAAAGAATCTAAATTGCCATGCATATGCATTGCGATATATGGGATTTTCGCTTCCGCCACCACATTTAAAATTTCATCGTCGATTAAGCCAGCACTAATGTCATTAATTATGTCAATTCCCTCAGCGATTCCCTCTTTTGCAACTTCGGATCTAAAGGTGTCAAGTGATAATGGAAGTTGTGGAAATGCTTTTTTAATTTGTTGAATGGGAAGCTTAATGCGTTCAATTTCTTCTTTAATTGAAACCTTTTTTGCACCTGGGCGACTTGAATAAGCGCCTAAATCAAGGATGTCCATTCCATCATTTATCATGGTTTCGACTTGCTTAAGTAATTCTTTATCAGAGGAAATACGACTCGCTTCATAAAAGGAATCGGGCGTTAAATTGACAATTCCCATTACCTTTGGTGTACTAAGGTCAAATAATTTATCCTTCAGCCGCAGGTGGCGATTTATCGGAAAATGTGTATCTTCAACGCTTGAAAATCCCATAGTGCATTAAATGAATCAGACGAGTTTAGAATATACAAAGGTAATGAATGTTTGCCGAGATATTTTTTTGAAGAAAACAAAAGATTATGGAACTGCATGGAGAATTCTCCGTCCAAGCTCTTTGACTGATCAATTATTTATTAAAGCGCAACGAATTCGTACGATTCAAGAAACGGGTGAAAACAAGGTGGGTGAGGATATTGAAGATGAATTTAGAGCAATTGTCAATTATTGCGTCATGGCAATTATTCAACTTTTAGAAAAAGAATTGAAAGATATTGAACTTGATTCAGAAACAGTAACATTACTTTACGATAAGTATGTAAATGAGGCTGCGAACTTAATGGAAAGAAAAAATCATGATTATGGTGAAGCTTGGCGTGATATGCGCGTCAGTTCATTGACTGATTTAATTTTAATGAAAATCTTAAGAATTAAACAAATTGAAAACAATAATGGACAAACGATTATCAGTGAAGGAATAGATGCAAATTATTTCGATATGCTGAATTATTCCGTTTTCGCGCTGATTCATTTAACTAATACACCACTTAAAAAGTAATACTATGAAACAAAAAGCTACTGTTCAAGGAAGATCATTCCTGTTTAACGCACTATTTGTCCTCGTTAATTTAACGGGTCTAACTTTTGTTACTGTGGGCTCACACAACAATTTTGAAGCAAATTATTTATTGTTCAATTTCATCGGATATATTTTAATTGCATTAAGTGCTGCAGGTATTTTTATTTTTCAAGGACGATTAATGATGGCCAATGTTGCGAGAGGTCTTGTCGGTGGATTATTTATCGTATCTGGTTTAGTGAAAGCAAATGACCCATTGGGATTTTCTTATAAATTAGAAGAGTATTTTGAAGATGGAGCCTTGGCTTATAGAATTAAAGAGCTTTTTGGTGCACCCGGATTTTCATTTGAGTTTTTAATCGAATCGGCACTCTTTTTAAGCGTCCTTATTTGTATAGTAGAAATTGTTTTGGGTGTGTTAATTATTATTGGAGGTAAAATCAAACTCGTATCTTATTTAACGATAATGATGATGTTGTTTTTCACCTTTTTAACATGGCATACGGCAAATTGTGATTCATCTAAAAAGTTTGTTGATCGAGATACTTACCAAATGTCAGATCAACTTGCATCGATAAAAATAGAAGAAGCTAAAACAAATAAAGAGATAAAAATTATTTCTAAAAACTCCAAAACATTGATAGTTGAAGAAAAAAAACAACCTCAATGTGTTGATGATTGCGGATGTTTTGGAGATGCGATGAAAGGTTCTGTAGGTAGATCTCTTTCACCTAAAGAATCACTTTGGAAAGATATTATTTTAGTTTATCTTACTTTTTGGATTTTTATTGCACAATGGATTATTCGTCCAAATGAAAAGAAACAAAATATAAAATTCTTACTTGGATCAGGTTTAGTAATCGTTTTCTTCTCTTGGGTATTTGGTTGGTATTTCCCAATCATCTTTGGTGCTATTGCATTAGTTGGTTCCCTATGGTTAAAACGTTCAGGAGGGAAAGTCGTAGGTAATTATTTTGGCGTTAGTATTTTTGTCACGTCGCTTTGTCTTATTATGACAACGTATGTTTTGATGTATGAACCACTGAAAGATTATCGTCCTTACGCTGAAGGGACAAATTTGATTGAAAAGATGAATGATGGCATTGAAGGCAAGTATGAAAGTATACTTGTTTATAAAAACAAAAAAACGGGGAAGAAAATAGAGTACAATTCAACATCTCAAGAATATATAGACTCAAAAATCTGGGAAGATACAAATTGGGAATATTTAGAAATGACTCAGAAAGAAATCATTCCAACAAGAATACCTTCAATTACAGATCAATTTAATCCTTTCTTGCCAATTGCAGATATAAGTAAGATTGAAATGCAACTACCAATTGTCGCTGAATTATTGGCTCAGTCAAAAATTAGAGGATATAAAATCCTTGATTTAGCTTATAATAGTGAAATGGAAATTCCAGAAGTAGAGTACGCTTCGGAAGATTTTCCAGAGACAGATTACAAAATAGTAGACACAATAGAAATGATTAATCCTGCATTCACTGAGGTAAGTATTCGTGACTACATCGTGAAAACTGATCGAATTTTTGTTTTAACAGTTAAGAACTTAAATGACGCAAATTGGAATGCAATTGAACGTTATAAATCTATTTACGCTGAATGTAAAAAGGCCAATATTCCATTTGTAATGATTGTGAATGCGAATAAGGAAGAGATTAATACGTTCCGTAAAAAATACAATTTTAACCTTCCAGTATTCCTGAACGATGAAACTGAGTTGAAAGCAATTGCTCGATCAAATCCATCCTTATTGGTAATTGAAAAAGGAATTGTTAAAGGAAAATTTGCGCATAGATCAACACCATCATTTGATTGGATCAAAAGAAATACCTTGAATAAATGAGAAAAAAGATAGTTGCAGGGAATTGGAAAATGAATCTTTCTTCTGATGAAGCTCTTTTTTTAATTGAAGACTGTAATCGCTTAAGTGAAGGTGTGAAAGGTGTTGAATTAATGGTTTTTCCTCCTGCTTTATACATTCAACAACTTATTGCACATAATTCACCTAGAATTCAGATTGGGGCTCAAAACTTTTATCCAGCTGAGAAAGGTGCTTTTACTGGAGAGATTTCCTTCACACAGTTCAAGGCAATTGGTCTAAATTATTTTTTAATTGGACATAGTGAAAGAAGAGAATTATTTCATGAAGGTCATTTGTTTATCAAACAAAAAGTTGATGCAGTGCTGAATGCTGGATCTAAAGTCATGTTTTGCTGTGGAGAGCCACTAGCTATTCGTGAAGCAAATGAGCAAATGAACTACGTACGAAAGCAACTGAATGAAAGTTTATTCCATTTATCTACTGAGGAAATTGTAAATTGCTCAATCGCTTATGAACCAGTTTGGGCAATAGGAACAGGGAAAACGGCCAGTACTGAACAAGCGGAGGAAATGCATGCTGCCATTCGAACTTGGTTGAAAGAAATGTACAATGCAGAAATTGCGAACAATATTTCAATTTTATATGGTGGAAGTTGTAACACATCAAATGCAAAAGAGTTATTCGCTTGTCCAAATGTTGACGGTGGACTAATTGGAGGGGCATCATTAGAAGCTGAATCATTTATGAAAATTGCTAAATCTTTCTAATGGATTATTTCGAACTTACGATAAGTATTTCACCAAGAGATCCATGGACGGACATTATCATTGCGAACCTAGCAGATAGAGGATTTGAAAGTTTTGTGGAAACAGAAGAAGGGCTATTAGCTTATGCAAAATCAAGTGATATTGATAATGAAAATCCAATTTCGGGAACAATTTTGAATGAAAAAGACTTGAATTTTGAATATAAGTTGGATTATAAAATTATTCCACATCAAAATTGGAATGCTGTTTGGGAGGCTGATTTTAAACCAGTAGTTGTAGAAGAATATTGTACCATTATAGCTCCTTTTCATGACCAAACCAATATTGTTGGAATGCCCATCATTATTCAACCAAAAATGTCTTTTGGAACAGGACATCACCAAACAACTTGGATGATGTCTAAAGCATTATTTGAAATTAATTTCCAAGCCAAAATAGTCCTTGATATGGGAACAGGAACAGGCGTTTTGGCATTTATTGCAGAGAAATTAGGTGCCGAAAAAATTGTTGCCGTGGATATTGAAGATTGGTCGGTTGAGAACACTATTGAGAATGCAGAACGAAATGCTTGTCAAAAAATTGAAGCTATTTGTGGAGACATAGATAAAGTACCTGATTTGGGTTATGATTTAATTTTGGCAAATATCAATAAGAATATTTTAAAAGCGCATTTGCCTTCTTATGCTGACTTATTGCAAAAAGGTGGTACTCTTTTGTTAAGTGGTTTTTTTGAATCGGATGCGGATGAATTGTTAGAAGCAGCAGAGCCGCTTGGTTTAATGAAGAAAGGTAGCTTGAATAAAGAAGAATGGTGCTGTTTAAGTTTAGTAAAACAATAATATTATAAGTTATGAGAGGATTGATTGTTTTTATCATGTTTACATTATCTTATTTAAGTTATAGTCAATCTTATCCAACCAATAGAGAAGGATTTGTAAAGGCCTTTCAAAAATCCTTATCTGAGTATGGAAAAGGTGAGTTCCATGACTTCGCGAAAAAGGATTTTCCGTTAATGTTACTTGAAACAAGTGATTTTCCTGATGCATTTTTCAATAAAATGGTTGAGACATGTAATCTTATGGAAACGAAAAAACTAAAGCCATATCCAGAAATTTACAATTACGTTTTTTCTGTCTATTCGTTGGCTAAAGGAAAACAATCTCCAGCAAGTTTTACTGCCTGGCACAATTCAATCGATAAATTATTAGACAATCGAAATATAAAGAAATTTGAGGATTTCATTGATTTATCCGCGGGCTTCTTCTCAGAAAGAAGAATTGCTGAATCATCCAATTTTCAATGGTTTTATGAAGGTGGTGAATATTCGTTTGAGTTCACAGATAAACCTTTTATTAAATGTTCGAAAGGAAATTTAATTTGTCGAGTACTCAATAAGAAATCAGAAACTAAAAAGGATGTTAAATACATTGATAGTATTGTTGTAAATAATACAACGGGTATTTACGATCCAGTATTGAAGAAATGGGATGGTGAAGGTGGCACAGTCAATTGGGCAAAAGTAGGCTTGTCAAAAACAGAAACGTTCGCAACTGTCAAAGGCTATAATCTTTCGTGTAAATCACCTAATCTAACTGCCGATTCAGTGCTGCTAACAACGAAATATTTCTCTAAACCAATTTTAGGTAATTTATCAGATCGTGCGTTTACCATTAATAGGGAAGAAGATAAAATCTTCCCTCAATTTCTTTCATTCGAAAAGAGATTAGTCATCAAAAACATCAAGGAAGGAGTAGATTATGACGGTGGGTTTGCTATGGAAGGTGCGAGTTTCGTGGGTCGAGGCACCTTGAAGGAACCAGCTCGTATCGTCATTTACCGAAACAGTGTTCCGTTTATTAAAGCGGTGTCTCAGCAAATTTATGTTTACCCAAATAAAATTAAATGTCAGAATACTGCAACCGCATTGTATTTAAATACAGGTGATTCAATCAAACATGCAGGTTTAGATTTTTTATATGATTTTGACAAGAAATCGATAGAAATGGCACGAACAAAAACGGGGATTGGGCAGTCACCATTTCAGGATTCGTATCATGAACTCGATTTATATGTAGCAAAAATTGTCTGGATAACCACCGAGCAAGATTTATTGTTCACTTATGATTTTGGAACTTCGCAGGAACAACGAATTGCACGATTTGAATCTAAAAGTTATTTTGATTCGCGCTTATACGATCAACTTCAAGGCCTCGAGGCTGTTCATCCATTGGTTGCTATTTATCAATATTGCTATAAATATGATGAGTATATAGTTGGAGAAGGAAAAATGGCTTCCGCACTCGGTAAAACAATAGAGCAGGCAAAACCATTGCTACTAGAATTATCGAACTATGGATTCATTAGTTATGATACTGACGCCAAAATTATTACAGTAAACCCTAAATTGGAGAACTTTGTTTTAGGTAAAGTTGGTAAACGCGATTTTGATAATTTGATTTTTGTTTCAGACTTGCGTCCAAAAGAACTGAAAGGTTATACGGAAGAGCAAATAAAAGAAGATGATAATTTGAAAGATTTGAAAGCCCTGTATAAAAAACAAAGTGAAGATCGTCGTATTATGGCGCATTTTGGCAAGATGAATCTAGGAACGTTGGAATTAATATTAAATGCGGTTGATTACGTTAAAATTTCTGATCTTCAAAATACGACAGTTTTCCCTGAAGGGAGTGTTGTTACTGTTAAAGAAAATCGCAACTTTGATTTCTTTGGTTGGATAAATGCTGGCAAGATGGAAATTAATGCGCTATCTGCCAACTATAATTATGGTGAACATAAGTTTAACCTGATGAAAACAGATGAAACCATTTTGCGCGTCTTACCATTAAACCCGGAAACGGATGGAAAAAGACCAATCCCAATGTTTAGCTCAATAAAGGGAATTAAAGGAGAGTTATTTGTTGATGCTCCTACCAATCGTTCTGGATTGAATCCAAAAATCACAGATTACCCGAAAATAAAAGTAAGTAAGCCATCATTTGTTTACTACAATGATAAGAACTTGTTTCGTGGAGTATACGATAGTTCGCGATTCTACTATACAGTTGCGCCTTTTGAAATGGACAGTTTAGATAACTTCCCTGAAAAGAAATTTAGATTAAAAGGGGAATTGACATCGGCTGGAATTTTCCCGAAGATCAATGAAGATTTAAAAATTATGCCTGACTACTCGTTTGGTTTTACGACCGCTGCGCCTGCTGGTGGTCATGAATTTTATGGAACAAAGGCAAAATATGAGAATAAAATCATATTATCTAACAGTGGATTGCAAGGAGCAGGAACAATTAATTTTGTTCACTCGACTTCAATTTCGAAAGCATTAACATTTCTGCCGGACTCAACGATTGGCTATGCGATTTTTTCCAATAAGCCAATTGAAACTGGTGTGGAATTTCCTGATGTTGAGTCAGACGATGCTTATATTACATATGTTCCGAAAAAGAACTATTTAAAAGCTCAATCCACTCCCAAAACAGATTTGAAATTTTTCAAAGCAGAAGCGAAGTTAAGAGGTGCTGCAATTGTGACCCCACAAGGGATGGAAGGAAATGGTTTAATGACCTTTAAAACTGCCACAACTGTTGCTAAGAAATATAGATTTAAACGCTGGGATATCCTTTCGGATACTGCTGGATTTAGTTTAAAAAATACCTATGCTGAAGAAGGGGAAAATCCATTGGCTTTTCAGGCAGACAATGTTCAAGCGCATATTTCTTTTAAAGAACGGAATGGTGAGTTTGTTTCAAATAAAGGTGCCTCACAAGTTAATTTCCCCGTGAACCAGTATATCTGTAGAATGGATAAATTCTCTTGGTTCATGGATTACGCTGAACTACAATTGGAAAAATCGGGTGAAAAAGATATTACCATTGAAACGGATATGGATTTAGTTGGTCCTAATTTTTTCTCTACCCATCCCAAACAAGATTCATTACAATTTAGAGCCCCTAAAGCGAAGTATGACCTCAAGGAAAGAGCAATATATTGTGAGCAAGTAGAGTATTTAGAAATTGCCGATGCTCGAATATATCCAGATAGTAGCAAAGTAGTAATTCGTAAGAAGGCCAAAATGGACCAGTTCCAAAATGCGAAGATTGTTGCCAACTACATAACAAAATATCATACGTTTATTCGCGGAACTGTTGATGTAACAGCAAAGAGAGCATATGAAGGGAAAGGGGAGTATCCATATTGTGATAAAGACAGTAATTTGACCTATTTTATTATGGAGAAAATTACCCTGGATACAAGTTATCAAACCATTGCCAATGGTAAAATTGGTGAGAATGATGGATTCAGCCTAAGTAAAGAATTTGATTACTATGGTAAGGTTTCTATTTTAGCGTCAAATCCGCAAATCTCTTTTGACGGAGCGACCCGAATTAAGCATAATTGTGAAAAATTTGAGCGCAACTGGATGACATTTGCCGCCAAATTAGACCCTAAGAATATTCAAATTCCAGTTTCAGCCAAAATGAAAAACCTGTCTGGTGAATCTATTTCTGCTGGTATTGTATGGAGGCATGCGAATACCTTAGATAGTATCAAATTGTACCCAACTTTCCTTTCTAAATTAAACGCAAACGATGATCTTATAGCCATCTCTGCAAGTGGTTTTCTTCAGTTTGATGCGAATGCAAAGGAATTTCAAATAGCCTCAAAAGAAAAGTTATTGAACCGTTCTGAAAAAGGAAATTTATTATCACTACATACAGAAAGTTGTTCAATGCACGGTGAAGGTGTTGTAAATCTGGGCTTGGATCTGGGTGATATGACTGTAGACGCTGTCGGAGTGGTTGATTATGATCAAAATAGTGGTGAAACGAGCATGAATTTAACAACACGTTTTACGATGCCAATTGACAAAGGTTCAATGGAAGCAGCAGCAACACGTATAGCAGCAGTTGAAGATTTGAAACCCTTGGATTTCCTATCAACCACTATGGAAATGGCTTTGGTTGAATGGACTGATCAAAAGACTGCCGATAAATTCAAATCTGATTACACAATCAAAGGTGAAATCAAAAAAATGCCCAATGCATTAGAAACTGCAATGATTTTTACAGGAGTAAGAATCAAGTCGTTTGATATCAATAGTATGGAAGAAAAAGGCTTGATATCGAGTAGTAATAGTGCTGTATTGGTTAATATGTATGAAAAACCAGTGTTGAAATATATACCAACTCAAATGTTCTTTCAGCAGCTCGGCCCTTTAATGGGTGGCGATCGATTTGGAGTATTGATTAATATTCCTGGTCTCGATTATTATTTTGATTATCGAATGAATAGAAAGGACGGTGAAATGCGCATTATATCTGGAGATAAGGATTTCAATGATGCAATAGCAGCGATTAAAGAAGAAAAGAGAAAAACGAAGAATTTTAAATATGAAATTACTACACAACGTATTTATTTAAGCAAATTCTTGAATTTATTTGAAAGATGATAATTGAATTCATAATTATTGGATTTATCGGTTACATACTCGGCTCAATTCCAACAGCAGTATGGGTAGGTAAAGCGTGGCATGGAATCGATGTTAGAGAACACGGAAGTAAAAATGCAGGAGCAACGAATACCTTCAGGGTACTTGGAAAAAAACCTGGAATTGTAGTGTTAACTATTGATATTTTGAAGGGTGTTCTTGCGGTATTATCACCATTTTTTCTCGTTTTTCTTCAAATTGTAAATTCAGAAAGCTCAATTGATCATTTACAAATTGTAGCTGCTATTTTTGCTGTAATTGGACATATGTTTCCACTTTTTGCAGGATTTAAAGGGGGAAAAGGGGTTGCTACATCATTAGGAATTATCATTGGAATGCAACCAATTGCAGCGGCTTTTTGTATTGTTGCTTTTTTAATCGTTTTTATTGTGACTAATTACGTTTCACTTGGCGCAATTGTTGCTTCTGTGATTTTCCCAATCATTGTTTTTATGCGCCATCCGGAATCGACCGAAATGCATTTTTTCAGTTTTATTCTTGCAAGTGCAGTTGTTTTTGCCCATCGCAAGAATATCACGCGATTAATGAAAGGGGATGAAAGTAAAATGAACCTTTTTAAAAAATAGACGTACTAGTCAATCAGTCAAATTTTAAAGAATATTTCTATTCGTTAGTGGTAAAATTTAGACATATAATTTATGTCATACTCTTCTGTTTGTCGGCTTTCCAAGGGATTGCACAAACAGAAGCAGAGATGAAAGTGCAAGCAGATAAATTGTTCGATACAGATCAATACCTGGATGCAACACCACTTTATTTGCGTTTACTTTCCCTTCAACCGCGTGATGCGAATTACAATTATCGATATGGCGCCTGTTTAACACATAATTCAAACAATAAACAAGAAGCAATTCGCTATCTTAGTTTTGCTGTTAATGACCCAGGAATTGCTTCTGAGGCCTTTTATTATCTTGGTAAAGCCTTGCACTTGAATTATCAGTTCAATGATGCAATAAAGAATTACACGCTTTACCTTGAAAAAAGAGATAAAACATCCAAACAATTTGATGCTGAACGTGAAATTCAAATGTGTCAAAATGGTAAGCGATTAATTACAACAATTTCAGATCTCGTCGTATTGGACAAAAAAGAAATTTCATCCGATAAATTTTTTAGAATTTATGAATTAAACGATATTGGAGGAAGTTTACTTGTAACAGCAGAATTTCAAACGAAAATTGACAAAAAAAACAATCATACACCACTAATTCACTTCCCACAAAATCCATCGGTGATTTATTATTCAAGTTTTGGAGAAGGTGGCTCAACTGGAAAAGATATCTATGTCCGACGAAAATTACCAGATGGCACTTATGGCATGCCTCAGCCCATACCAGGAAATGTGAACACAAAGTTTGATGAGGACTTCCCATATATGCATCCCGATGGAAGTTATCTTTATTTCTCGTCAAAAGGTCATAATTCAATGGGTGGTTATGATGTTTTTCGAAGTAAATTGGATCCTGAAACAAACACCTTTGGTCCACCTGAAAACATGGATTTTGCCATTTCCTCACCCGACGATGATCTTTTATATTTAGTAGATTCTATGAATGTAAACGCATATTTCGCGTCTGCTAGACAGAGTCAAGACGGTAAATTATATGTATATAAAGTAAAAGTTGATCGAGTTCCTTTACAATTGGCAGTGATAAAAGGAAATTTTATTTCGGAAATCGACCCAACTAACAAAAAAATAAATTTTCAAATAGTCGATTTTTCGAACGGAGAAAAAATTGGAAAGTTTAATTCCAACGAAAAGTCAGTTTATCTTATCACCTTTCCAAAAGGCGGTAAATATGAATTCATAATGACTGTACCCGGTAGTTCTCAAGAATTTCGATCCGTTGTGTCTATCCCATTCATGAAAGAGTTTAGACCACTCAAACAAAAAATCATTCATACAACTGAGGAAGGAAAAGAAGTAATAAGAATAATTAATTTATTCAATGAGGAAGTAGAGGATCCACAATCTGTTCTTGCTGAGGTAATTAAAATGCGTTCTGAATTAAATGTTAATGTGAACGAATTCAATTTGGATGAATTGGAAGAAGACAAACGAAATCAGCAATTTCTTAAGGATTTAGGTTTCGATGATTTATCCTTGGTTGAAGTTTCTTCCAAATTGAAGGATGAAGTCCAAAAAGTGCGGGAAAATAAAAAGAATATAGACGAAATCAATAATAATATCAATACAATTGTTGTTCAAAATACGGAAGATTTTAACCGACTTGAGGAGCAAATCAAAATTAAAGTGGCAGAAACGAATAGCGCTCAAACTCCGGAAAGTAAGTATGCACTGCTAAAGGAATCTCAACAATTAATTAAAACACAAAATGAACTTAAGCAAAGTTCGAAAGATTTACTGCGACTCAGTGATTCAATCAATGGTGTTTTAGCGGCATCTGCTGCAGCAACAAATCTTGGTGAAATGAGTGTGGTAGCGGAGAAATTCGATCGCTTATACAAAGACGGGAAAGAAAAGGAAGCTCTTACTTATCTCGTTCAAAATAAAGAACTTGTTGGTAAATCAATGAACGATGAATCAATAGAATTAACTAAAAATTTGGTCGATCGTGTGGTTAAAATTGATGAGGAAATTACAACCTTGAACACAAAAATAGATGGGTATAGTAGAGATCTAAAAGAAATTGAAATTGCTATTCAGTCACTTGAAAACTCACGAATCAATGCAAAAAGTAAGGATTTACCAGCCATTGATGCTAAGATTGCCTCAAAACGGGAAGAAGCTGACTTAATAACCAGTGAAAAGCGCCGATTAGAGAAACGAGTTGAAGTGTTAACGAATGAAAAATATCTACTGAACAGACAGATAGCTGTAATTCAGAACGCAACAGAAAATATATCAGTTGTAAAAGTTTCGCGTGAAGTGGCAAGTCGTTCTCAAAAAGAAACAGAGAAAACAAATACTAATACGCTAACAAATTTTGTTAATAGTCAGATTGAAGAATTAGAAAAGAAGGATCCAACACTAAAAGAAAGAGTGGTAATTAATTCAGGTTTAAGAGCAGATAATATATTAGCAGAACACAAAACCTTCCAAACACGTATTGCTGGAAACAAGGAGTTATCGCGTGAAGTGCAACTTCAGAAATTAATTTCAACTACTAGTGGGACGATTCGCTCCTTAAACGATAGATTAAAAGATGTTGATAAGGCACTTGAAAAAAATAAATTTGATGATAAGCTAAATAAAGAAAAACAGTTGATTGTTAAAGGTATTGAAGACCTTAAAAAAGACCTAGAGCGATTTGAGGCAGAGCTAAGCGGAATTACAGAAACAAGTATTGCAGATGTTAATGTGGAAAGCATTCAAAAAGAAATTGATCCTACTTACGAAAATAAAATTGAAAAAATCCGCAATAATAATAGTCTTACTGAAGAACAGTTAATGACGGAAGAGCAAAAGATAGATGAGGCGTATGTCGCTGAAGTGAAAAATTTAATTGCCGTAAATGATAAAGCGCTGATTGCAAAACCGAATGATAAGAATCTTCAGCAAAGACAAAAAGTATTAACTGAGTTAAAAGAAAAGAAAGAACAAGTTGTGGCTGAGCGATTTAGTCAAATTGAGGCTAAACAACAAAACAAGGTACTTGTGACATCAAAAGATAGCGCGTTAAAAGCAATCGATCCTGCCTTTACAACAAGAAAAGAAGTAATTAAATCAAATAACAACCTTAGCAAAATAGAGCGTTTTACGGCTTTGGCTAAAGAAGAGGAAGAGTTGTTAAATCGAATTGATAGCCGTTTGGTAGATCTTGAAAAGCAACAAAAGAATGATCCAACAAACAAGAAGATTACTGACGAGATAAAAGCTTTCAGAACCTTGAAAAATGAAATTACTTCCTCTTTAGCGAATACAAATGGTGAAATTGCCAAGCTTGAAAATGCGGAACCTGCTTCAACGATAAGTAGAAAAGACATTTTAGCTACAGTTGATGAAGGCTTCGAATTGCGTTTAGCGAATATTAAGGGAAATAATGAATTAACTCAAAAGCAACAATTTGAAGCCTTGGTAAAGGAGGAACAACAACTCTTGACTAAAATTGACAAACGTTCGCTAGAATTAGAGAAACAACTGAAAACGGATCCTTCAAATAAAAGAATTCAAGAAGAAATCAAAGCATTGAAAGAGTTGCGAACTGAAACGGCGACTTCTTTAGTGAAAAATAGAGAAGAAATTATACGTTTAGAGAATAGTCCAGAGATTGTATCGGTAGATATGAAAACAATTGTTTCAAATGTCGATAAGGAATACGAGAATAGAATTAAAGCAATCGAGAAGAATCCATCATTAAGTAAAGAGGAAAAAACGCAAGCCTTGCAAAATGAAGATAAAGCATTGGTTGAAAAGGTAAATCAACGTATTACTCAATTGGAGAAGGAATTAGTGAATGATCCAAACAACGAAGAGTCTAAAAACGAGCTTGCTCGACTTGAAAGAGTGGAGAAAGATAAAACGGAGGATATTCAAGAACGAGAAACTAACGTTGCGCTTAAGTCGTCTGAAATTACAAGTGAACAACTTCTGACAGAAATTGCACCGAATTTTAACACTGATTTACTTGCTACTGAAAACAATTTGAAGCTCAGTGAAAATGAGAAATTGACGAAGATTCAATTGTTAGATAAAGAGTTGATGGCCAAAGTGGATGCTGAAATTGCAAAAGTGGATGCGCAGTTGAAAAAGGATCCTAACAATTCAACTTTAAAAGAACGTAAAGATAAGCTAGAGGAACTGAAAGCGATTGTTGAATCACGTATTGATGAGCGTAAACAAGAAATTGCCAATGCTGCCACAACTGGTTTATCACAAGAACAACTTGCAGAAAAGAAGTCAGAGGTTTTAAAAGAACTTGATGCTACTTATTTAGGAAAGAAGGAAAGTTTATTGGCAAAACAACCGCTTCCATCTTATGATGCGCTTATTTCTTTGGAAGAGAAATTACTTTCTAAATTGGAGGCAGAGAAAAAGAGCCTTCAAAAGATTTTATCGAAAGATCTATTGAATACGGATGCCAATCTTAAACTTCAATTAGTCGAACAATTAATTCAAGAGACGAAAGATGCTCTCCAAAATTGGAATGAGTTAAAAGATGGTAAATCACCTTTGGCTGTTACACAAGAAGAAAAGACAACTATTGTTTCGGAAATGAATGCTGATTATGTAGCAGAAAAGAGTCGCGTTGAAGCAGTTAAAACAACTAATAAAGAATTAGGTTTAGAGGAAGAACTTCAATTAGAACGTTCTATGCAAGCGGATATTCGTGAACGAATTTCTGCGAATGAACGCGTATTAGAGGAAGATCCAAAAAACGCGGTTTTGCAAAGAGAATTAGTAGTCTTGGCTGAATTGAAGAAAGAAAATGAAGCAGCTATCTTGTCAATTGAAAAGGAAATTAAAGGACTTCCAATCGCAAAAACAACTTTCTCTAAAGAACAACGTGTTGAGAAAATTGCGCAAATAGACCCAACTTATGATTCGAAAGTAGCAGCAATCGAAAATAGCATTGACTTAACTGAAAAAGCGCGTTTAGAAGAGTTAAATAGTATTGATAGATCATTGTTGAATGATGTATTTGCGGAACTAGAGCAAATTGAATCAGCAATGGTTAATGATCCAGCTGATAAAGCGTTGAAAACGGAAAAGGAACTATTGGAACTAATAGCGCAGCAGATTGAGCAAACTATTAAAAATAGAGAGCGTCAAATTTCTAACATGAACGAATCAGTGACTGTTTCCTCCGAAACGAAAAACAACATCATTGATCAACTTGACGCGCAATACCGCAAAGAAATTACTGCAATAGAAAAGAACAATAAGCTCGACACGAAGAAAAAAGCAAATTTATACTTGCAAAAAGAAGAGGACTTGCTTTCTAAAATTGACAATCGTTTGAATATTTTGGAATTGTCGGAACCGCTTTCTGGTGAATTAAAAACGGAGAAAGAAGCACTTCAACAAATTAGAAAAGAATTAGTTGAAGCGATTGCTTTGCACAAAGAACAAGCAAGCAAAGATCAAATTTCTCCTGAAATTGCCATGAGCGATAAGAAAGAGGTAATCGAAAGTGTGCTTCCTAATTATTATGATGAAAAAGAACAAATTAAAACTGACAATACACTTTCATCAGAAGAAAAATCAGCAAAACAATTGTCTCTCGAAAAGCAGTTAATCACGGAAAGTGAATTGCGTAATACAGAAGTAATAGAACAAATTAGCTTGAATCCAACTGATACTAAACTGCAGTTCGAAGAAAAAGTACTGAATGAAGTAATCAAGGAGGCTAAGGGGCAAATCGAATTGTTATCTAAGGAATCCAACGTTGCAAGTAAGAGTTTAGAAGATATAACGCGTGAAGTTCTTCCTGATTATGCAAGTAGAAAAGAAACTTTGCAACAATCTAAAATGGAAGAATCTAAGAAAGTGGAAGGTTTAGTTAAATTGGAGAAAGAGTTGCTTTCTAAATTAGAAATTGAAAAGAAAAACACGGAGAAGCAACTACTTAAATCTCCTGTTGATCAAACGTTGATGAAACAAATAACAACGATTGAAAAGGCGATTGACGAGCAAACGAAAGTAGTTAAGTCTGTAGAAAAACGAAAAGAAGATTTACAAAGAGAGGTGGCCATAGAAAAGTCACTAAATACTGCTGACCCAACTTATACGGAAAACATTAAAGCAATTGAGGAGGGCAATTCAATTACCAAAGGAAACGATTTAGCTGAGCGTGAAGCAATTTACCAAGAAAGAATTCAGAAGCAAATTGATGCAAACGAAAAAACGCTAGCGAAAAAGGAAAATAGCGAATTGAGCACAGTAAATGAAGCATTGAAATCAGCAGTCACAGAAAGTAAGATACGTGAAGAAAATTATCGTGAAGGAACAATAGAAACGGTTCCTGTAGAAACGAATACTGCTGCGAAAGAACAATTCGTATCGAATTTGAGAGAAGAATTATTAGAGGGAAATATAGCGGCATTGACGGAAAATGAGACAACATTAGCGGCACTTAAAATACAAGATGAGCAATTGGCTGCGTATGAAGCTAAATTGAAAAATCAAATTGAAACATTAACTGATGAGGTGAAGCAAAATCCGAATGATCAAGATGCAAAAGAGGAATTGGCATGGTTGAAAGATGAGCTTACAGTAGTTCAGAAGAAACGTCGACAAGTAAGTATTTCAGTTGGTGACTTAGAAATGGAATTCGTAGCAAATACGAACACAGAGAAAAGGGTAACAAGTCCAGAATTAGAAAAACTTTCTTTACAAGAAACCGATCTTCAAAAAGAATTAAATAATAACAATCTTTCTGCAAGTGAGCGCAATGCAAAGGAAAAACAATTAGCACAAAATCAAAGTGTTCAAGAAAAAATTGAGAATACCCTTTTGACAGAATATGTCGAGGAGAAGAACATAAATACGAACAACTCACTTGTAGATTTAAATACCGAATCACAACAAGTGAAAGGAAGTGAAGGTAAAGTGAGATTGGTTGAAGCGCAAGTAAGTAATGATTTAAATGAGGCTCAAGAATTAACTAAAGCGGCAGAAGCAACGAAAAACCCAAGTGAAAAGAATTACTTATTGAATCAAGCAGCTCAGAAACAAGAATCCGCTGAGGTTAAAGTTGAACAGGCTCGATATGAAAATGCATTAAATGTTATTGAGCAAGAAAACGGTGTAAGTTCATTAGAAACGAAAAGTGATTTAGAGAGAAAGCAGCGTCGTTACTCCATTCAAGTGGGTGATCTAACCACAGAGATAATGAGCTTGGATTACGGTATAGCGCAAGCAAAATCGAAAGATAAAGCGCCATTGATTAGTCAGAAGAAACAAAAGGAGGAGGAGCGACGTCTCTTACAGAAACAGTTAGATGAAGTGAACACTGAACTAGCAGCGATTGAAGAACGTCCTTCTATCTTTACACCAGAATCGAAGAATGTTAGTTTAACTTTTAACGATGAACGCGAAATAGCTTCCAGTGAAACCTATTTAGAGTATGTGAAAAAAGCGAATGAAGTCATTAAAGTAGAGGATCAAATGCTTAATTTAGAAAGTCAACAAGCTATTTTACAAAATGAAATTCGATCATTGGTAGCAGAAGAAGTGAAGAATCCTTCCACTACAAACAAGGAGGTGATAAAAGAAAAAGTAGCGCAATTAAAACAAATAGAAGAAGAACTTCTAATTTTAGACAATGAACGCAAGCAGAAACAAGCTATTGCTAATGCAGTTTTGCCACAAAACAAGGAGGAAGCTATGAAAATTCAAAACTTGGTTCAGAGAGGTATTGCACCAATTAGTAAAGTTGCAATTGCTGCGGCGTTGGTTGCAATGCCTTCAAATGGTTTAGATATTAAGCAAGTAGGAGAAAGTATTTATACTGCTGCGAATCCAATTCCAGTTGATGTAAAAGTACCAACTGGTTTAGTTTACCGTGTGCAAGTAGGAGCCTTTGCTAAACCAATTCCACAAGACTTATTCAAAGAATTTAATCCAGTTTCAGGAGAAAAATTGGCAAACGGTATAACACGTTATTTAGCAGGTTATTTCAATAATAGTGCGAAAGTAGTTGATGTTCGTAATCAAATTAAAGCATTAGGATACACCGATGCCTTTGCAGTTGCATATTGCGATGGTGTAAGAATTACCCTTGCCGAAGCACGAGTTTTAGAAGCCAACGGTCAGTGCAAAGCGAAAGGAGAAAATGAATTAATCATGGAGATTGCTGCGAATACGGCAATCAAAATGGGTTTAGAGGATACGACAAAAGTTCGAAAAGTTCCAGAAATCACATATAATCAAGCGCCAGGTGCAGTAAAGGCAGAACCAATTGAAATGCGTAAGGGCTTGTTCTTTACCGTGCAAATTGGAGTTTATAACAAACCGGCAAATGCGACAGCTTTGCATAATTTAGATCCATACATGACATTGCGTTTACCGAATGGACAGATACGCTATTCAACAGGAATTTTTCACTCAATTGAAGAAGCGCGGCCGCGTAAACTAGAAGCAATCAATAAAGGAGTGAAAGATGCATTTATTACTGCTTACTTTAATGGAGAACGAATAGGAGTGAACGATGCTTTAAAGATGTTGGAAGAGCAAGGAATAACGATTTTAGAACCAAAAGTAAAGGATACGAATGCAATAGTTCCTGCTAATCAAAACAATGTAATAAGCCCAGTTGTATCAGTTAGTTCCGTTATAGTTGAAACAATGGAGCCGAAACAGCCGGAAAAATACTATCAAATTGTATCTAAAAAGTCCTTTGAAGAATTCCCAAAAGAAATATTGAACCGATATAATAGTCATGGTAGTTTTTATTATGATGAGAAAGATGGAAAAGTTAAATCAGCTGTTGCAGATTCGGATACTGATTTACCACAAGTTTTCTATTTTAAGGATGATATTGATACCTTAATTTTCAATTCTATCTCAGATTTCTCGGATGGTACGATTCTTTCGCTTAATTTTGTAGAAAACCAATTGCCAGGAGATTGTATCGATTGGTTGTTAAGATTGAATTATAGAAAGGAATATATTCAGTCTGAAGAAGGAATACGCATGTTAATTCATGGTGTTCCTGAAGATAAAATTGAAGCAATTACAAATGAAGCTGAGAAATTTGGAATGGTCGTTTCTTTTTTAGATGCAGAAGAATTGAATAAAGACGTTGAAAAATAAATTATAGCGAGTATGACACAGATAGAGGAATTGGTAGAAGAGGTTTTACTCGAAGAATTAATTGACCAAAAAAACTTAATTGTTTACAACGATGAAGTCAATACTTTTGATCATGTAATTGATTCATTGATTGCCATTTGCGGTCATGATATACTTCAAGCAGAGCAGTGCACCTTGATCATTCACAACAATGGTAAATGTCAAGTGAAACGCGGTGTATTTGATCGTTTATTGCCAATGTGTACAAGTTTATTGGACCGTGGAATAAGCGCAGAAATCGAATAATTTTCGCATTGTGGCTTGTTTAAAAGAAAAAACACATTATCTTTGCACCCGCTAAGAGAGTTAATCTTAAGGCGAAAATCATGAGTTATGTAGCTCAATCTGCCTAGGTGGAACACTACATAACAATATGGCTTCGTAGCTTAACTGAATAGAGCACTACATTACGGCTGTAGAGGTTATAGGTTTGAATCCTATCGAGGTCACCAATAAGAAAGTCAAATCGTTGTTTATCAATGGTTTGGCTTTTTTGCTTCCTTAGATACTGGAATTGTCTAGTTTTTCCGGAGCCTCTGTTAAGCCAATATGCAAGTAAAGATTTTACCACTGCAATTGCAAACCCTTTGATAACGTCAACTATAAGCAGAAAAGAAAATTGCTGAATAATACAGTGGCTGAAAGTTTCTTTAAATCGTTGAAATCTGAATGCGTTTACAGAAACAATTTTACAACTAGAAAATAGGCCGAAATAGGGTCACAACCATTTTCTGGGGACTAACCAAAAAATTGGTACAATAAAAATAGAATTCGCAGTGCTTTAGGAAATAAATCAATAACTGACTTTAATAATCAAAATAAAAATCAGACCTTAGATGCATTGCTTAACTTTGTCTAGTGCTATTGTAGGGAAGTGTAGAATTGAAATGTAAATTATGCCGATATACAAAAGGTAATAGTTCCTCTTTCGATACTTCGATGGATTCAGCAATACTAAGCGCAAAGAATGCATCGGACTAAACATATTGTCTATCGGCATTCAACCATACTAAAATTTGATTTGTCAGCTGATAGATTAATTTAAGTATTGGTGTTAATTAATAATTATAAATGGAATACTATGAATCACAATAATTATTCAACAGAAGATTCTTCTGTTCCCGGGGCAGGTAATAGTAATGGCTCTCTCCATACGTATGGTTGTGGTAAAGCAGACGTTTATGACTGGCTGTCAGAGATTGCTATGCCGCCTGGTTATAAAGTTTGTAATATTATAGAAATAAAATTTAAAGGATCCAGGAAGGAATTCTATCTTAATCCTCATAAAATATATTTCAAAAATGGAGACTTGGTTGTTGTGGAAGGAAATATGGGTGGTCATGATGTTGGTCATGTTTCCTTAAGCGGTGAACTTGTAAGTATGCAACTCAGGAAAAAGAATGTACGTACGGAGGATGTGGTTAAAAAAATATATCGCATAGCCACACCTGCTGATGAAACTATCTGGAAGTTGGCTAAAGAGTTGGAATTAGATACTTTGTATAAAGCACGAGATTTGGCTAAAGAACTTGGCCTATCTATGAAATTAAGCGATGTAGATTACCAGGGCGATAAAACTAAAGCCACATTTTATTACACCGCCGAAGGACGTGTGGATTACCGGGAACTAATTCAACATTTGTCTAAAACCTTTCAAGTGCGTATCGATATGCGTCAAATTGGGTTGCGTGAGGAAGCAAGTAGAATTGGTAATATTGGTCCTTGCGGAAGCTTTTTGTGCTGCCATACTTGGTCCACTAATTTTAAAACTGACTCCCCTTTTCCCACCCGTTATCAAAATAATTATAAGCGACAAAATAATAAATATGAATGCTACATCGACGATGAGAGGGAGAATAAAGACAGCATTAAATCGGATGATCTGAAAGCACAAGAAGACAATAAATCAATAGCTGCCAAAGCCTTGGTTTTTGTTGACGTGGTTGGTCAGGATAGTATAAACCGTTTTGATAATAAAGGGAATAAGAGTAAAAACAAGAATCGTAAAAATAAGAATCGCAAACCGCAATAATAAATCTTATTTTTAGAGATGCCCATTAAAAAACAAGTATGTCAGAACACAAAGTTAGATTATATTGGAAAAATGACTCAGAAGATTTCTCATATAAAAAGTATGATCGTACTCATCGCTGGCAATTCGAAGGCGGTATTGTTATTAATGCATCTGCTACTCCCGAATATCTTGGCAAAGAAGAATTTGTAAACCCTGAAGAAGCTTTTGCCGCTTCTTTGGCAAGTTGTCACATGCTTACCTTTCTTGCTGTTGCATCAATGAAAAAATACACCATAGAAATGTATGAAGATTCTGCTGTAGCAATATTAGAAAAAAACGAAAAATCAAGAATGGCTGTAACAAAACTTTATCTGAGGCCAAAAATCACTTTTAAAGGAGATAACATTCCTGATAAAACCATAATCAACGAAATGCATCAACGTGCACATGCGGAATGTTTTATTGCAAACTCCGTTTTAACAGAGATAATTATTGAACCGGTGTTTTAACCCTTATTATTCAAAATAATAATTTTAAATCCATGCAATCACTTACGAAAACAAAAATTGAAGAACAGATAAAAGAAGTACTTCCTTCTTGGGAGTTTAAAAATAATTTCCTATTTAAGGAGTTTACATTCAAGAATTTTGTAGATGCTTTTTCTTTTATGACTGCCATCGCACTGGAAGCGGAAAAAATGGGTCACCATCCCAATTGGGAAAATGTGTACAATAAGGTAACCATCAGTTTGAACACCCATGACGCAGGTGGTGTAACGGAAAAAGATTTTAAACTTGCCGGTAAAATAGAGCAGATTTATGGGAAATAAAAGTTCCTAATGAAAATTTAAAGTATCTATTTTGTTATTGCGCAACAAGCCTTTTAAATTAAAATTGTAGCGTAATTGACTCTGGCTCAATAATTTCATACGTATCATTATTTTCTAAATAACTCACTGGAGAATTACCAAACGAGATAATTTCGTCTTTTGTAATACCCCATGGCTTCCAATAAACGGATAAAACCTGTGCGAACATATCGTCATCCCAGCGGTCGAATAAAGATTTATTCGCAGTACCAGCTAAAGGAGGAGATTCTATAATTACTTTTTCGTCGGTGGACTTAATCGTATATTCAGCATAACTATTCAATAAATAGTTGGCATAAATAAATCTGGCGCAAAGTTCTTCAAATTGAACAGGATGCAAAATTTTATTAGAAAACTTATCTGTAATTTCCTGCTGACTAATTCCAACTTCACCATTGTCTTGCAAACAGGCTACTATCCCAAAATCGTTCATTCCTAATGAGAAATTAAGATTGGTGGTTTCGTCTTTATAATTAAATATATCTTTAGAAATATTGATTTTAAACACCTTGATACTCCATAATTTAGATCCATTAAAATCCATTGGAACAACCAAAGATTGTAATATCAAATGAAGTTTTTCAAATCTTTCCTGCAAGAATAAAGGCAATATAAATTCTTTCCCCTCTAAAGCAAATTTTCTTTCCTGAATACTAATATCGTTGTATAAAACACCGTACATTAATTTAGCCATCCATTGAAACAAGCGTTCTTCCGGAACTTTTATTACTTCTTCATACCCTGCGGCAAAAGCGTTTTCTATTTCTATTTCCAAAGGGTTTATAGCATCTTTAATAACGTCGCCGAAACAAGGGATTTTCATGTCCTTATAATAAAGACTGCTCCCTTCCAACATCTTAAATGTTTTATCTCTTAATGAATATCGATCTAAAATCCATTCAGGAAAAACAGAGATTTGTTCCTCGGCGGAATGTGTTTTTTGACCAGTTAAGAAACATATTTCTGAATTAAAATCAATTTTTTGGAAAGGGTTGTAAAGCTGAATTACCATAAAAGTAAAATTAATAATAAGATACGAACTAAATGGCAAAAATCACAATAACTGATTGCCTTCAAACTAATCAAACAACCCTACATATAAGTTAAGGACAATTAAAACTTATATTGACATAGGCTTTTTAGGTCCTTCAAAAATTTGAATTATTACCTATCGAGGCCACCAATAAGAAAGTCAAATTGCTATATATCAATGGTTTGACATTTTTGTTTCCTTACATACTGGAATTATCTAGTTTTTCCGGAGCCTCAGTTAAGCTAATATGCAAGTAAAGAATTTACCACTACAATTGCCAACCCTTTGATAACGTCAATTATAAGCAGAAAAGAAAATTGCTGAATAATACAGTGGCTGAAAGTTTCTTTAAATCGTTGAAAACTGAATGCGTTTAAAGAAACAATTTTACAACTATAAAATTGGCGTAAAATAGCAATTTTCAGCTGGATTGAAAGTTGGTACAATAAAAATAGAATTCACAGTGCATTAGGAAATAAATCAATAACTGACTTTAATAATCAAAATTAAAATCAGGACTTAACTGTATAGCTTAACTTTGTCTAGTGCTTTTGAAGGGAAGTGTATTTTAAACACAATCTTTATTAACCATCAATGAAAAATTTAAAATAATTGTTCTTATTTTTGTAGCTATACTACTTATTGTAAAAGGACAGTTTTAATTCTAGAATTCTTGTCGAAATAGTATCGTAAGTGTAGTTAATTAACCTAAATAGTTTTTATGAAAAAAGTACTACTACTCTCAGCGACTGTGGTTTTTTCTTTAGCGTTAAATGCGCAATCGTCAAGTACAATTCTAACGAAAGAAATGATCCATGCAGACAGACCTGCAGACGCAATTCCTAAATTTTTTAAATCACAAGAAGAACTTGATAAAATGGTTCCTCAAAAAGTGGACGAATTGAAACAATTGATTCTGGATAATCAAAGCAATATAGACAAAGTGTTCTACTATCGGGAGGAAATTTGGAGATATGAAAATGCAATTGTAGAAGGTAAAAGAGATTCAAAAAACTAAAAATATGAAAAGAAATATACTTCAAAAAATAAGTGGAAAATCAATAGCAATTGCTAGTGTGGCTGCTTTTTTCATCAGTGGCAGTGTGTCATTTGCACAAACAAATTTTAATTATACAGGGGCGGTGCAGACATATACTGTGCCTGCAGGTGTGTTTACTTTGACTGTTTCTGCTGCTGGAGCGCAAGGTGGTGGCGAAGGAGCAGGTGGTGGACTTGGAGCTACCATGGCTGGTGATTTTGCTGTTACACCGGGAGAAGTCTTAACAATTGTTGTTGGCCAGCAAGGTCAATTGCAAATTGGTGGAAACGTTCAGAATAGTTCTGGAGGTGGAGGAGGAAGTTTTGTTTACAATGCTTCAAATGTATTATTAGTTGCTGCTGGCGGTGGTGGTGGTAAATGTAATTATGCAGGATCAACTTCTTTACATGCTGATGCAAATGGATTAGTAGGCACTTCAGGTGGCGCATCTTCTGATGGTAATCTTGGTGGATCAGCTGGATCAGCTGGAAATGAAGGTCTTTGGTCAGGTACGCCAGATGCTGGCGGTGGTGCAGGTTGGCTTTCCGTAAGCGGAGGTCCTTATGGCGGATTTAACGCACCAACATGGGCTGGAGGTTCTCCATTCTGCGGCGGCGGCGGTGGCGGCTGCGGTGGATTTGGAGGCTTCGGTGGCGGTGGCGGTGGTGGAAATCGCTATGGCGGCGGCGGCGGCGGTGGCGGTTACTCAGGCGGCGGCGGCGGAACAGACCCAACACATGGTGGTGGCGGTGGTTCTTACAACAACGGAACAAATCAAACCAATACAGGTGGCACTCAAACAGGAAATGGATTAATTGTGATTACGAATATTAATTGTAGTCCATATTCGGGGACAGATGCAAGCTCAATTTGTACTGGTGAGACTTTCATCTTTGGTACGCAAACCCTTAATATAGGAGGTACTTACACAGAAGTTTTTACTGGAATGGAAGGTTGCGATTCAACGGTTGTTTTAACTTTAACTGAAAATGCAATTCCAACTATTTCTGTAATTTCAGTAGATGAGATTGCAGGTAATGATGGAGCGATTGATCTTACAATTGGTGGTGGTTCTACTTATTCTTACAATTGGGATAATGGAGATATGACGCAAGATATTTCTGGACTAACAGGTGGATCATATGTTGTAGTTGTTACAGATGATGCAACTGGTTGTAACAATTCAGAGACTGTTGTGGTTAATTCTCAAGTTGGAATAGATGAGCTATTGAATAATTCGTTCACTATTTATCCAAATCCATCGAATGGCATTTTTCAATTGACATTCTCAAACTTTGTGTCAAATATGGAAATGCAGATTGTAAGCGCAACTGGTCAAGTGGTTATGAAATTAATAATTTCAGATGAAACCACCTCAGTTGATATACATGATGTGCTTCCTGGAGCTTACTTCGTTAAAATTATTTCGAACAATGGCGTTGCTGTGAAGTCAATTGTTATTGAGTAGTGTTTTAAGTTAATAATAGAGCCCTCTCAGATTTTCTAAGAGGGCTTTCTTATTTAAGCATTGCAATAATAGCTGCACTTTTACAATTTTATTTAACGTTCCTTTTGTGTTTCGTTCAACTAATGAGTGTAACTTCGTGTATTAATATATCTCCAAACAAATACAATGGTTTTCCAAGAACAACTAGAAGTACTAAAAGCAATCGAGCACAATGTGGGTGAATTTATTGATGATAAAATGAATCTTCCCGAAAAATCGTGGCAACCTTCAGATTTTCTTCCTGATTTTTCTTCACCAGATTTTCCTGAAACAATAAAATTAATGCAAGAAAGAATGGCAAATGTACCCGATTCTGTGCTCGTTTCTTTAGTGGGAAATATGATTACAGAAGAAGCATTGCCAAGTTATCAAACATTTTTTAATTTATTGGAAGGTATAAATGATGAACGCAATGTGGCGAGTATGCGACCTTGGGTGCGATGGTCAAGATTATGGACTGCTGAAGAAAATAGACACGGTGATTTACTCAATAAATACTTATACTTGAGTGGGAGAGTGGACATGAATGCTGTAGAAAAAACCATTCAACGATTGTTGTACAATGGTGTTGATTTGCAAACGGGTGGAGATCCATATCAAGGTTTAATTTATACTTCATTTCAAGAACGCGCTACTAAAATATCGCATGTGAATACAGGTAAATTAGCAAGTAAATCAGGCGATTCGGTACTAACAAAAATATGCAATACAATTGCAGGAGAAGAAGCTTTACACGAGCGCGCTTACAAGTTTTTCATGAGTAAGATTATTGAAATCGATCCAAATGGTGGAATTGATGCTTTTTTAACCATGATGAAAAAGAAAATTGTTATGCCGGCAACTTTAATGGATCTTGGTACAAATAAAAATCAGTATTTTAATTATGCTACGATTACGCAGAAAATAGGTATTTATACGAGTTTAGATTATGCAAATATCATCGATCATTTGGTTCAATATTGGGGAATAGATAAATTGATGGATCTAAACGAGCAAGGAAAAAAGGCACAAGATTATTTGTCTTCACTTTCACAACGCTATTACCGAATGGCAGAAAGAATGCAAGAACCAGAGGAAACGCAACTTATTTGGTTGAATCGTTGAAATAAACGTAAAAGGGATTAATTTTGAATGTCAACTAAGAATCAATCAGATGAAATCATTTTTGTACTTACTCTTACTTTTTTTAGTCCCTGCTATCGTTTTAGTTGCTTGTAATAAGCCAGTTTATAAGTACAATCCCGATTTCGAAGGCACGTGGCGATCATTGGTCGTTTATGACACCATTCTGAATGCAAATAAGGTAAGCGAAATATATATTGAAGGTACCGACGGTTGGTATAAAAACACGTGTTCACCTTGTGGAGCCGATTTATGCAATTGTATTAGCAACCAAGTAGGAAAAGCAGTGATGAATACTTCAAAAACCCAAATGAAAATAGGAAGTTCAAATTCACTCGTTTTGACCATACAAGAAGAACCAAATATCGATGCTAACGGTATTTGGACGATGAAAATTCAAGGACTCCGATACTATAAATAATAGCGCCTTAAACACCAAACTGACTTAAGTGATGGTCTAGATGTTTAAATAGCATGTTGTTCCATTCTATACTCGTTAAAACCCCAAATGAGTTAGTTTTTAAAATTTCTTTATAATTTGTAGTCAGATGCTTCTTGAATGTTGATTCCCAAACTATTCAAGGCATCCTTAAATTCTTGACAGTTTTCTATTTCCCTTTTTGGGAGTATAAATGACATTCCAGAATTCATTTTTATAAAGAAATGTTCTTTTGTTTCATGAACATTTTCAATTTCTGAGAGCATCACTTTTCCATCGGCCACTTTGTCTTTTGAATAAAGAAAATCTTTCGTTATTTCTAATTCCGCAGGTTCACCAAATCGTTTGGAATAATTGCGTTCAATAAAATTAGCATATTGCTTTTTGTACCTCCATCGAAAAAAATGCGGATAAAATATAGCCATAGTAAAGGCTAAGATTCCAAAGTAAATACCGACAAATAAACTATTATTTAAGATGAAAAAAGCAGATGCCATTCCAAAAACGATCGTGTAGAAAACACGGCTTTTTCGTTTTCTTTTTTGAATTATTTCATCCCTTGAAGCCGTAAAAAGTTGAAATTCTAAAAAATCGTAGGCTTCAATTTTATAATTAATTTTCATGGCGGAAAGTTAATGAAATTCAATCAATTGATAGATGACTTTCGCGCACTTGTCTTAAATTATTGTTTGAAGGATAGGAGGAACACAAGACCATTATTATTGCTGAATGTGCATTCACCTCCCAATTGTTCACTTAAGGTTTGAATTAACTCCAAGCCAAGTGTGTTGTCTTTACTAAGAATTTCTTCTGAAATTCCAGGACCATTGTCCCGCACTTCAATTTGAATCAATTCATCGTTTCGTTTAATTTTAATTTGAATCTCTAATCGTTTATTTTCATTCAAAGCGTATTTATAAGAATTGGTAATAATCTCATTTAAAATTATCCCACATGGAATCGCATTGGATAAATTCAAGGAGATTTCTTCCGTTTCTATTTTCAATACTAATTGATTACCAATTCCAAGCGAATTCCCAATCTCATTCGTCAAGTTTTTAATATAGGTGCTAAAATTCAATCCCACCTCCTGATTGATGAAAATATTTTGATGCACCAATGCCATAGAAAAAACACGAGATCGACATTCTTCTAAAGCATCTTTTACTTCTTGAGAATTTGAGGCATTCTTTTTTAAATTTAGTAAACTAGTCACAATGTTAAGGTTGTTTTTTACACGGTGAAACACTTCTGCCAAGAGGATTTCTTTTTCTTTTAGCATTTTTTTTATCAAATCTTCTTGTTTTATATAATCGTAGATGATCGAAATCATAAATGCAATGGTGGTCGTGAAACTGACAATAATATTAAAAACAAAGAGATTGTTTAAAATGGATTCGCTCAATTCAATTTGTAAATATCGATGTCTAAATCCAATTACAATAAGTAAAATCGTTAACAAACAAAATACGCTTAAAATTACTAAATGCTGAATGATCTTTTTTCTTCCCATTAAATGAACCATGCTGAGAATAATAGGGAAATAAAATAAAATCATATAGGATTCGCGCCCCATTTTTAAATTTACCAAAAGGATAAATATAAATGAGCAAATAAAAAAGCTATAGAGTGCATAGATATAATGATAAAATCGATTGATAAATAGTATGACTGGTAAGGCAATCAAAGAAAAGATACATTCTGGTAAGAATTGTGGAGTATCAATTAAAATAAAAAAAGGAGTTCCGACAATAAAATTTACTAGACCTAACAATGTGATGATGTTAATTCTTTTTTTGAGTTGAATTTCCCAAAAATCCAGACCATTAATATTCTTAGGCTCAAAAAAAGAATGTAATAGTTCACGCATTTAAGGCAGATAATAGGTTTTAAGAGGGGCTGAAAATACGAATTTTTCAGGGTTTGAGTTTCAAGTGAACTTTTTTTTAAATTCTATTATGTACCTTTCCCTATGATTGACTTCAATCAACTGTAACTTATTTACGGAGTTTTTTGTTTTAAACGAGACTATCCAATAGATTATGAAATACTAGTGTCCGATAAAAAAATGAGTAAGAACCCTAAATCTAAACTGACAAACGATTTAA
>Ga0105050_10000806_pt1 | contig 47957 bp, 47 predicted proteins | sample FRY01_FD_78088 | JGI IMG/M metagenome (GOLD analysis project Ga0105050, IMG submission 78088) | Freshwater microbial communities from Lake Fryxell liftoff mats and glacier meltwater in Antarctica - FRY-01 | ecosystem: Environmental > Aquatic > Freshwater > Ice > Glacier meltwater ...
ATGCTCTGCCAAAATCACGCCACGTTCCTCGCCGTTGAGGTGCTTGTATCGTTTGTCCATCGCAACATCCTATGCCCTGAGGGCCGTGGGTGTTGCACTTGAAACTTGAGCCTAAGCCCTGATCCAGGCTGAAGATCAGCGTGGACAGGGGTGGAATTGTGATGCGGATCGAGGCGGGCTGGCCTTGCCATGCTTCGCTAGTTGCGCTGATGCCGCCCAGATTGCCGCGATTGGCACCGCCGTAGAGCGCGGCATCGGTGTTCATGATCTCGGACCAGTGGCCCGCTTGTGGCACGCCGATCTGGTGCAAGGTCCGCTCGACCGGCGTGAAGTTGCAGACCACGACGCAGGGCGCGTCGCCGGGGCGCCCGCGCCGGATGAAGCTGTAGAGCGACAGTTCGGCATTTGCGGCGTCGATCCATTGGAAACCGTCGGGTTCGCAATCCTTGACATGGAGCGCGGGGACCGAGCGGTAGAGGTGGTTGAGGTCGCGCACGAGGCTCTGGATGCCTTTGTGATCGGGCCGTTCTGCCGCGTCCCAGTTGATCTGGGCGTCGTGGTTCCATTCTTCGGGCTGGCCGAATTCGCAGCCCATGAACAGCAGTTTCTTGCCCGGATGCGCCCACATGTAGCCGTAATAGGCGCGCAGGTTGGCGCGTTTTTCCCACCAGTTGCCGGGCATTTTCTTGATCATCGAGCCTTTGCCATGCACGACCTCGTCATGACTGATCGGGAGGACGAAGTTTTCGCTGAAGGCGTAGTGGATGCCGAAGGTCATCTGGTGGTGGTGGTATTTGCGATGCACGGGCTCGCGTTTGATGTAATCGAGCGTGTCGTTCATCCAGCCCATGTTCCATTTGTAGCCGAAACCGAGCCCGCCGGCATCGACGGGGGCGGAGACGCGCGGGAATGAGGTGGATTCCTCGGCGATGGTGAGGATGCCGTCATGCGCGCCGTAGGCCGCGATGTTCATGCGTTAAAAGAGGGCGATGGCCTCGTAATTCTCGCGGCCGCCGTCCTTGTTGGGAATCCATTCACCGGCTTTGCGCGAATAGTCGCGGTAAAGCATGGAGGCGACGGCATCGACGCGCAGACCGTCGATGTGGTATTCGTCGAACCAGAACAAGGCGTTGGCGACGAGGAAATTGGCGACCTCGGCGCGGCCATAGTTGTAGATCAGCGTGTTCCAGTCCTGATGGAAGCCCTCAAGCGGGTTGCCGTGTTCGTAAAGTGCTGTGCCGTCGAACCGGCCCAGACCATGCGCGTCGGAGGGAAAATGCCCCGGCACCCAGTCCAGAATGACGCCGAGCCCCGCGTTATGCGCAGCATCGACCAGATCGCGGAATTCATGCGGCGGACCGAATCGGATGGTGGGGGCGAAAAGACCAACCGGCTGATAACCCCATGATCCGTCAAAGGGATATTCGCTGACCGGCATGAGTTCGAGATGGGTGAAGCCCATGTCGCGGGCGTAATTGACCAGATCGAGTGCGGCCTCTTTGTAGGAAAGCGGCCTGCCGCCCTGATCCCAGATGCGTTTCCACGAGCCCAGATGCACCTCGTAGACCGAAATGGCGGCGTCGCGTTGATTGGACTTGGCTCGCCTGTCCATCCAATCTGCGTCTTTCCAGCCATAACCGCGGATGTCGCGCACGACGCTGGCGGTTTCAGGGGGGTGCTGCGCGCCAAAGCCGACCGGGTCGGCCTTCAGCGGTTGCGGACTGCCATCGGCGCCGATGATCTCGTATTTATAGGCCGCACCGTCGCCCGCGCCGGGAATGAAGACTTCCCAGACGCCGGTACCGCCGCGCCGCCGCATGACGTGGCGCCGCCCGTCCCATGCGTTGAAATCACCCACGACCGAGACGCGCCGTGCGTTCGGGGCCCAGACCGCAAAATGCGTGCCTTGCGCGCCCTCATGTTCCATCACATGTGCGCCGAGCGCCTGCCACAGCCGTTGATGTGTGCCTTCGCCAAGCAGGTATTCGTCGAAATCCGACAGGACCGGGCCGAAACGGTAGGCGTCCTGATAATCCCATGTTGCGCCGTCCGCGCCGGTGCCGCGCAAATGGTAGGCCTTGCCAGCGGACACCTTGCCGCTGAAGAGCGCGCCCTGCACCCGGTCGAGCGGAAAGGTTTTGTCCCCGATCACGGCGCTGAGTTCATGCGCGCCCGGATCAATCGCCGTCACCCAATGGCTGCGGCCTGATTTATGCGGACCGAGCACGGCAAAGGGGTCGTCATGGGAGGCCGACAACAGTCGCGTGACTGTGTCATGATCGAGCGGGGCGGTCTGCGCGGGTGTTTTCATGGATGTGATCATAACTGCATCCTTTCATGCCGCAAGTGCCACTGTTAGCGATAACAGCCGGTGTTTAGAGCGGCGGTGGCGACAAAAGGTTGATATTGGCCGGCAAGGCGCGGTCGCTGACCCGCTGGGCATTGGGAATGTCATTGCCTTCGGCGCGCCGCGTGGCGGCAGCCCGGCTGAGCCCCTGACTGAGCCAGCGCTGAATGAGACGCCCGCGCAATTCGGGCATCGGCACATCGAGCCGCGCGGAAATATCCCAGAGCGGCGCAAGACTGGCCCAGGGTGCCTCGTCGAACAGCAGGTAATTGCCCTCGACAATGACCACCGGGCAGTCATTCGGCACGACCTGCGCCCCTGCGATGGCGATGTCGCGGGCCCGGTCAAACAGCGGCACCACCACGTCGCCGGGGGATTTGAGCCGCCGGATCATGTGCACAAAGCCGGTAGCGTCGAATGTCTCGGGTGCGCCCTTGCGCCCGCGCAGACCGCGCGCGTCGAGCACGGCGTTGTCCAGATGAAACCCGTCCATCGGCACCACCTCTGCTGCGCATTTCTGCAGCCGCAGGCGGCGCATCAATTCGGCCGCGAGGGTGGATTTGCCGCTGGCCGGTGCACCGGCCAGTGCCACGATCAGCCGGGGATGCGTGGGCCGCAGGGCGTGGACCCTGTCGGCCAAGGCATTCACATGGGCTGTGATATCGAGCAATCGCACCGCCTAAACAGGTTCGAGTTCGGTCTCTGGCACCTTGGCTCCAGTCATATAGGCAACCGCGTCGGACATGGAATGATTCCTTGGGTTGATGACGCAAAGCCGCTTGCCCAGCCGGTGAACATGGACCCGGTCGGCCACTTCGAACACATGCGGCATGTTGTGCGAAATCAGGATGATCGGGATTCCGCGCGAGCGCACATCGAGGATGAGTTCGAGCACGCGCCGGCTTTCCTTGACCCCAAGTGCGGCGGTGGGTTCGTCCAGAATGATCACCTTTGACCCGAAGGCGGCAGCGCGGGCCACGGCCACGCCCTGACGCTGACCACCTGAGAGCGTTTCCACCGCCTGATTGATGTTCTGGATCGTCATCAGCCCGAGTTCGGACAATTTTTCGCGCGCGAATGCTTCCATCCGTGGCCTGTCCAGTTGCCGCAAGACGGTGCCCATGAAGCCGGGTTTGCGCAGCTCGCGCCCCATGAACATATTGTCCGCGATGGAGAGGGCGGGCGACATGGCGAGTGTCTGGTAGACGGTTTCGATCCCGGCATCGCGTGCATCGGTGGGTTTGGTGAAATGCACCTTCTTGCCGTCGAGAAACACGTCACCCGCATCCGGGATGATCGCCCCCGACACCGCCTTGATCAGGCTGGATTTGCCGGCGCCATTGTCGCCAATCACTGCGAGGATTTCGCCGGGGTAAAGGTCGAAGTCGCAGTGATCCAATGCTGTGACCTTGCCATAGCGTTTGACGAGGCCGCGTCCTTTGAGAATGGGTTCCATTATGCCGACACCTTTCTGATCCACTGGTCCACGGCCACGGCGCCGATGATGAGTGCGCCGATGAGCAGGTAGGTCCATTGCGTATCAGCATTCATCAGCCGCAGCCCGAGCGTGAACACCCCCACGATCAGCGCCCCGAAGAGCGCCCCCGCGATGGAGCCGCGCCCGCCAAAGAGCGAGATGCCCCCGATCACCACGGCGGTGATGCTTTCGATATTGGCCTCGGACCCTGAGGTGGGCGAGACGGAGCCGATCCGCCCGATCAGTGCCCAGCCTGCGAAGGCGCAGATCAGACCGGCGAGCATGTAGACCGAGATGAGGGTGTTCCTGACGTTGACACCGGAAAGCTGTGCCGCCTCGGGGTCGTCACCTACCGCATAGACATGCCGTCCCCATGCCGTGTTGCGTAGCACCCATGCGAGCAGGGCGATCAGCAGGATCATGAAGATGACCCCGTAGGTGAAATTGGCCCCACCGCGCCCTTCTTCGTTGGCCCCTATCTTGATCGTGGTACTGAAGAATTGCAGCAGCGGCGCCTCGGCTCGAATATCCTGTGACCTGATGGTTTCATTGGCGGAATAGAGATAGTTTGTGGCCAGAAATATCTGCCACATGCCCAGTGTTACGATGAAGGGCGGCAGTTTCATCACCGCAATGAGCCAGCCGTTGATGAAGCCGCAGAAGGTGCCCACGGCGAGCCCGCAGACGATGGCAAGCTCGACCGGCATGCCGTAGCGGAAGGTGAATTGCCCCATCACCACCGAGGAGAGCACCATGATCGCCCCGACCGACAGGTCGATCCCGGCGGTCATGATCACGATGGATTGTGCCGCGGCGACGATGCCGACGAGTTGCACCTGTTGCAGGATCAGCGTCAGCGAGGAGGCCGAAAAGAACTTGCTGCCAAGGATCAGGCCGAACACGAGGATCGAGACGAGCAGCACGACCAGCGGCACCAGAGCGGGCGTTACATGCAGCGCGTGCTGAAACCGTTTCATCAGGCTGGTGTCTTCGTGAAACTCGGCCACGGCTTCGGTCCGCCGGTTCTGGACCACGGCTTCGAAATTGTCGCTTTCTGTTGGCATGTCAGGCTCCTCCCTGAAAGGCGTGCGTGGCAACCGCAGGCGCGGACCAGCGGGACCAGACCTGTTGACGCCTGCGCCCGGTGGTGCCCCGATCTTGTAAAAGGGGCGAGCCTAGGCCCGCCCCAGTCAGATCATTGTGCGGCGATGGGGCCGCACGATCAAGTCATTCTGCGGCTGAAGGAGCCGCACAGAAAAGCGCCAAGGTTCAGCCCCAGCAGCGCTCGGTGCCTTCGGCGACCGAGATCGACTCCACGCCGTCAACCGGAGCGTCGGTGACCAGCGAAACGCCCGTGTCGAAGAAGTCCTTGCCTTCGGTATTGGCGGGCAGGGTGCCGTCAGCCGCGAAGGCTGCAATCGCTTCGATGCCGAGCGAGGCCATCAGCAGCGGGTATTGCTGCGAGGTGGCACCGATCACGCCGTCCGCGACGTTCTGCACACCGGGGCAGCCGCCATCGACCGAAACGATCAGCACGTCGTTTTCACGACCCATGGCCAGCAACGCCTCGTAGGCACCGGCAGCGGCGGGTTCGTTGATCGTGTAGACCACGTTGATGTCGGGATCGACGGCGAGCAGGCTTTCCATGGCGGTGCGCCCGCCTTCTTCGTTGCCCGAAGTGATGTCGTTGCCGACGATGCGCGGATCGGTTTCGTCCCCGATCACGTTCACGTCGCCCACGTCGATGCCAAAGCCGGTGAGAAAGCCCTGATCGCGCAGCACGTCAACGGTGGGCTGGCTCACAGCCAGATCTAGCATCGCGATTTTGGCGTTGGCGGCTTCGGCACCCAACGAGGCGGCAGCCCACTGTCCGATCAGCTGACCGGCAAGAAAGTTGTCGGTGGCAAAGGTTGCGTCGGCAGCGTCAGCCGGGCTGAGCGGGGTGTCCAGCGCGATGACGAGGATACCTGCGTCGCGGGCGGCCTGCACCGCATCGACGATGGCGGAGGTGTCGGAAGCGGTGAGCAGGATGCCCGAAGCGCCGGCAGCAATACAGGTCTCGATTGCGGCAACCTGGGTTTCGTGGTCGCCGTCAACGTTACCAGCGTAGGAATTGAGTGTGATGCCGAGTTCGGCGGCGCGTGCCTCGGCACCTTCGCGCATTTTTACGAAGAACGGGTTGGTGTCCGTCTTGGTGATCAGGCAAGCGCTGATGCCGTGGCCACCGGCAAAGGCTGCGCCGGACATGGCACAAAGGGCCAGCGCAGTGCTGGCGAGAAACTTGGTCATGGTAATCCTCCCAAATATTTCAGAGCGGGCCAAACGGCCCGTCGGTTTCCGGTGTCCTCCAGACTGCCGGAATGACAGTAAGGAACACCGATTCGGGGCTGGGCGTCAATAAATAAATCAAGTTGATTTATTAATCCGTTTGCAGTCAGATGCGCAAAGGGGAGGATAGCGGATGGACCAATCCGAAGTGCGCAGCCTGAGTGGCGGCGTCAAACAGCAAGGGGTGCGCGATCATAACGAGCGGCTGATTCTGTCAACGATTCAGCGCCATGGCGCGTTGCCGGGCAGCGATCTGGCGCGGATGGCGGGCCTGTCGCCGCAGACGGTTTCGGTCATTCTGCGCGAGTTGGAGCATGAGGGATTTATCGCGCGCGGTGATCCGCAACGGGGCCGGGTCGGCAAGCCGTCGATCCCGATGGAGCTTGCCCCCGGTGGTGTTTATTCCATCGGCCTGAAAATCGGCCGCCGCTCGGCCGATTTGTTGCTGGCGGATTTTCAGGGCCGGGTGCGCCAGCAGATGCAGGCCACATATCGCTATCCGATGCCCGAGACGGTGTTCGGGTTTCTGCGCGAGGGGCTTGCGACGTTGCGCGCCGGGCTGTCACCGGCGCAGGTCGCCCGGATTGCCGGGATCGGCATCGCCAAGCCGTTCGAGATGTGGAACTGGCATGATACGGTGGGCGCCCCGGCAGAGGAGCTTGCCGTCTGGCGCGAGGTGGATTTTCGGGCGGAAGTGCGCCGGTTTACCGATTTGCCGGTCTATCTGGAGAATGACGCGACAGCTGCCTGCCGTGCAGAGCATGTCTATGGCCGGGGGCGCGAGTTTCGCGACTTTGCCTATTTCTTTGTGGGTTCTTTCATTGGTGGCGGGGTGGTGCTGAACCATTCGGTGTTTGACGGTGCTATGGGCAACGCAGGCGCCTTTGGCAGTCTGCCCGCCCGCCGCGCCGATGGCAGCGATTGCCAGCTGATTGATACCGCCTCGCTCTATCTGCTGGAAGCGGAGTTGACCCGCGCCGGGATTGATCCGGCCCGGATGTGGCTGCAACCGCAGGATTGGAGCGGATTTGCCCCGCTGGTGGATGACTGGATCCAAAAGGCCGCAACCCAAATTGCCCGCGCCGCCCTGACTGTCTGTGCGGTGATCGACTTTGAGGCGGTGTTGATCGATGGCGGGTTTCCTGCCGCGGTGCGTGAGCGGCTGGTGGTGCAGGTCCGCGCGGCGTTGGCCCGGCTGGATACGCGCGGCCTGAATCCGCCCCGGATCGAAGGCGGGCTGGTCGGCGGCAATGCACGCGCGCTGGGCGCGGCCTGCGGTCCGGTATTCTCGCAATATCTGCTCAACACCCATGCGGGGCTGGCCAACGCCTGAGATTTGGCCCAGCCGGGCCAGCGGCGTGCCACGATCGGCGATTACGCCTAACATCGGTGATGGGCTGCCGAAAAGGTGGAAATTCCTGTCAAGCTTGTCAAACTGCGTCCGAGAGATCACGCATAGGGTGGTCTGCAGGGTGGAATGAGCCAAAGATGCGACGGATCTGGCAAGCTATGGTGGGTACATGGGATGTCCTCTACCGGGTTTGGGTGCTGTCGGGTCATGTGCATCTGGGATTGATCGCAGCCGGCGTGGCATTTTTCGGGATGTTTTCGATCTTTCCGGCGATTGCCGCGATCATCGCCATTTTCGGGCTGCTAGCGGACCCGGCGCTGGTGGAATCGCAGATGGTGCTGCTGGATGATTTCATCCCCGCTGATGCCTATACGCTGGTCCAGTCGCAGTTCGACCGGCTGCGCAGTGCGCAGACCGAAACGCTGGGGCTGGCGACTGCAATTTCGGTCATGGTAGCGCTGTGGTCGGCGCGGGCGGGGGTTTCGGCGCTGATCCAAGGGTTGAATGCGATCCATCGCCGCCCGAACCGGCATGGCGTGATCCATGCGATTCAGGCCATCATCATGACGCTTGTCCTGATCCTGATTGCGGTCACTGCCGTGCTGACGGTGATCGTGGTGCCGATCATGCTAGCGCTGGTCAATCTGCCGACGGCGACGGGCTGGCTGTTGGAGGGGCTGCGCTGGATCGTGTCGCTGGCGGTGCTCATGGCGGCGCTGAGCCTGTTTTATCGTTATGGTCCCAACCGGGTCCGGTTCGGGTCGGGGATGGTGACGCCCGGCGCGGCGCTGGTCATCGTTTTCTGGCTCGGCTCGTCAGCCGGGTTTTCCTACTACCTGACCAACTTTGGCAATTATAATGAAGTCTACGGTTCCATCGGTGCCGTCATTGCGATGCTTATGTGGCTGTATATCAGCGCATATCTGGTACTGATGGGGGCGGTTCTGAATGTGGTTCTGGACGGCGCAGATCAGCTGCTGCTGGAAAAATCGCCGCATTTTCATGATGATACGCCGGTGTTTGGAGAATTCGGCAACTGAGCGGACCGGCGAACCACCTGACTTGCCATGAATTCGCCATAGTGTTGCGTCTAAGCCGCGGTCCCTAGCTTCGCCCTGCAACGTCCTAAGATATCGATAGATATTCGCGAATCACCCGGCTAACTTGAAGCCAATGAATAAAGCTCGCCCCGCAAAGAGGGCGCGCATTGAGGCGGAGTAGAGAGTATGTCGGCGATAGATTTCGTTGTTCGCGGTGACGTGGGCAGTATTCAACGTGGCGCAATGTCCGGTGAGCCGGGCGCCAGCGCACTTGCGGTCGGTGTCGGGAATGACATTTCCCTCAATCTGGACCGAACGCAGATCCAGTCTTATGCAAAGCATGGCCAAGCCCTTCATATCACGTTGGTGAATGGAGAGGTTCTGGTGCTTGACGGCTTCTTTGGGGTCGATGGCACGCCGCAGAACGGCCTCTTTATATCGACCGATGGACTGCTGGCCGAGGTCAATCTGGCCACGGACTCATCTGGCACGCTGTACGGCACCTATGTCGATCAGGATGTGTTCGGCAAATGGAGCCCGGACGACGACCTTTACTTTGTGCGTGGCGATGCCCCGGTTGTCGCCGAGGCCTATGTCCCTGCCGATGATGAAGTCGGCATGTTGGCCTTTGGTCCGCTGGCGGGTGGCCTGTTGCCCCTGCTGGGTCTGGGCGCTGCAGCGGCGGCTGTTTCCGTGATCGGCGACGATGGCGACGATGGCGACGATGGCGGCGACGGTGGAGATGATGGTGAAGACGACGGTGAAGATGATGGCGAAGATGACGGCGAAGATGACGGCGATGATGGCGACGACGGAGACGACGACGATGGTGATCTGACGGTCAACATAGTCGACGGGACGCTCGACTCGGGTCATGTCGTCAATGCCGAGATCATTCGGACGGAGTCGATATCAGCGGGACCGGTACCGTCGGTGCGACTGTCGAAGTCACAGTCAGCGGCGTGACCGAGACTGTCGTGATCGGCGCGGATGGCACATGGACGGTGCAGTTCGACTCGACCGAAATTGAGACCGGCACCTATGAAACGCCGGTCAGCGTCACGATCACGCTGGGCGATGATAGCCTCACCATCACAGATACGCTGGTGGTGGATACGGAGGCGACGGTCACCTTCAATGCGGCGGCGACTGGCGGCGATGGCACGGTCAATGCGGCCGAAGAGGCCGGGACTGTCACATTGACCGGAACGGTCGAGGCGGGCTCTACCGCGTCGGTGGTGGTGAACGGAGTGACTTATGCGGCGGTTGTGACTGGCACGACCTGGACCGCGACATTGCCGGCGAATGCGCTTGCCGGTGGGGAATACAATCAGTCGGCGACTGTCACGGCGGTCGATCAATATGGTAACTCGGCCACCACGAGCGGGACATTCCGCGTCGATACGGTCACCAGCGTCACGGTGAATACCGCGACGGTCGAAACCGATGGTGTGATCAACTTTGTCGAGCGCAGTGACGGTGTCACAATCACCGGCACGGCGCAGGCCGGAGCCAGTGTCAGCGTGACGATGGCGGGGGTCACCCGCGTGGTGACTGCCGGGGCCAATGGCACCTGGAGCGCCAATTACGCGGCGGGCGAAGTGCCCAGTGGCGAGACGACTGCCATGGTAACGGCCGTGGCGACCGATCAGGCGGGCAATAAGGCGACAGCATCTGGCACGGTTGCGATTGATACCTTCGTCAATCTGCTGACCCTGAACGACGGGACTGGCGGCGCTGATTCGGTGGTCAACAAGGTCGAATCCGGGCAGGCGATCACGCTGAGCGGCAGTGTCGAGCAGGGATCGACCGTGGTTGTGACCCTAGCCGGGGTCAGCATGAGTGCGACGGTAGCGGCGAATGGCACGTGGTCGGCAACATTCCCGCCGAACACGCTGCCCGCTGGTACTTATGAAGCGGCGATCACGGTGTCGGCCACCGATGCGGCGGGTAATACCGACAGCCTGAGCGAGACGGTTCAGGTCGATACGCAGGTTGTGCCCTTTACCCTGACCAAGCCGATCGAGGGTGACAACATCATCAACAAGATCGAGGCGAGCGACGGTGTCGTGCTGAGCGGGACAGTCGAGCCTTATTCGACCGTGACGGTCAAGCTGGGCTCGGTCACGCGCAGCGTCTCGACTGGCGCGAGCGGCACATACAGCATCAATTTCGCCGCGTCGGAAATCCCGTCGGGTGAATATGTCTCTGGTATCACCGCGACCGCGACAGACCGCGCCGGCAACGTGTCCGTCATCAACGATACGGTCCGCGTGGATACGATCGTGAACCGTCTGACCATGTCCGGCCCGGTCGAGGGCAACGATATGGTCAACCGGATCGAAGCGTCGGATGGTATTACCCTGACCGGCACGGTCGAAAGAGGCTCTAGCGTTAGGGTCTCGTTCGAAGGTGTCACGCGGGCGGCCGTGGTCGATGCGCAGGGCAACTGGAGCGTCACCTACGCCGCTTCGGAAATTCCGGCGGGAGATTATACTGCGACCGTCACCATCGCGGCCACGGATTCGGTGGGCAACACCCGCTCGATCACCGACAGTTTCGAGGTGGATACGATCCCGCCCGAGGCGCCGCTGATCGAGAGCTATACCCGAGCGGGCGCCGGGGTGCGCGGTTTGAGCACCACGATCACCGAGGATACGCTGGATATCCAGCAAGTCTCGGCCAATGGCACGGTGAGTGCGGCACCCCATACGGTGACCGTGAATCCCGGATTCAACGAGCTCGACTTCCAGTTCAGTGCGCCGATCCCGAATGGCTCGCATCTGGTCATCTCGAACAGTGACGATGCCGGAAACACGACATCGACCCTGTTCGTGCTGGAGGAAACCGGCACCAACACGGTCAATGTCAACAACGTGGGCCTTGACGGATTTGATATCGAAGCGATCGATCTGCAGTTTGCCGAGGACAGCGTGCTGACCCTGACGGCGGCGGATCTGGAATCGCTGAGTGCGGTGTCCAACACGCTGACCATTCATGGCGGCATTGATGACAAGGTCAATATCCTGGGCGCGATGGATACTGGCCAGACTGCCGAGATTGGTGGCCGGACCTACAATATCTACTCTTTGGGCGACAATGGTGGCAGCCTGATTATCGACGAGACAATCACCGTCATGACCTGAGTTGAGATGCGGGCCGGGTGACCGGCCCGCTGTCCATGCAACCAGTGTCGGACAGGGGACTATCGTGATCAAGGAACGCAGAGCAACGGGCGTTGTGGCGATGTGTGCCGCATGTCTGATCCTGTCGGGCTGCTTTGGGCGGCCTGATGCGGATGTGAGCCGGTCTGATCCTGCTCTGATGGGGCAGGCGGCGCCGGTTCCTGCCGTGCTCGATTCGCAGATGGAGGACGGCACAAGGTCCGAGGTGATCGAGAGCCTGCTCAACCGCCGGTCGGTCCTGCAGGAGGGTCCGATGCAGCAGGTAGCGGATGCGGTGATGGCCGCCAATTCCCGCGCTGCCGAGGCCGATCTGCGTGCAGCCATGCTGCGCGCGCAGGCCCGCTCGATGAACTGGCTACCCTCGATCGGCCCGCAAATCAGCGTCACCTCGCTGGGTGCGCTGGTGACGTCGATGCTGGTCGAGCAGGTGCTATTTGACAATGGCGCCAAGCGCGCCGAGCGTGACTATGCCAAGGCGGATGTCGAAGTGGCCGCAGTCGCGCTGGCCGAGGACAGCAATACCCGCGTGCTCGATGCGCTTGATCTGTATCTGAGTGCCGAGGCGGCGCGGGCCCGCGCTGCCGTCAATGCCACCGCGATGGAGCGGATGGCGCATTTTACTTATGTGATGACCGAGCGGGTCAATGCCGGGATCAGCGACCGCGCCGATCTGCAAGTGGTGCAGCAGAAACAGCATCAGATGCGGTCGGATATGGAAGCCGATATCGAGGCGATGACGGCGGCGTTGTCGGAATTGCAGGCGATGTCGGCCGATCCGGTGACTGAGGTGACCGGCTTGTCCGCGTTGGCGGCGCCGTCGCCCAATGCTGTGGCGCTGAGTGTGCTGAAGTCGGCCGCTGAGAGCAGCCGTGCCATGGCCGGGGCGCGTGCGGCGCGGGCCGGGTTTTTGCCCGGCATTTCGCTCGGGGGATCGGTCGGATCGGATGGTGCCGACTTTGGTCTGATCGCCGCCCCGCCCAATGGCGTGGGTCTGGGCACCGGAGCATCGCTGCGCGCCATCGAGGCCGAGGAAGCTGCCGCTGCCGCCCGTGTCGGGCAGGAGCGCGAGGAAGCCGAGCGCGCGCTGGCCGCGCTAGAGGGCCGCTTGACCGCCCTGCGCCGTCAAGCGACCGAGGCCCAGCTCTTGGCCGGGCAGGCCGCGGAAAACTATGAGTTATTTGCTGAGCAACAGCGCGCCGGGCAACGGTCTGTGTCGGATATTGTGGGTGTGTTTGAGACAAAGGTCCGGGCCGAGCGTGACGCGGTTGAACTGCGTTACGACATTGTCCGGGTCGAATTGCGTATCGCGGCCCGGTTGGGCACGCTGGTGGACGGGGAGCAGATGTGAGCAGACCTGTTTTAGCCTTTGACATGAATGCGACGCGCGGGGCCCGGATTACCCGGCTGGATGTGGTGCGTCAGGCGGTGCCAACGCCTCAGACCGTGCCGGACCCTGCCGTGCCGGACCCTGTAACACCGGTTCTGACAGTATCTCCGCCCCCGACACCGATCAGCATTGTGCCGGATGCCGCACCGGCCCCGGTCGCAGCGCCCGATCCGTTCAGTGCGCGCGCCCGTGCCCGTGCCGAACTGGCGGCCAGCTATGCCGGGATTCTGGGTGTCGATGTGTCGCGCGCCGATTTGCTGGAGCGTATGGCAATCACCGGTGGCGCCGAAATCACGCCACAGGTGATTGCCGGGGCCCTGCAGGCCGCCGGGCTGCACACAAAGATCAGCAAGCCGAAGCTGCTGGAGCCATCGCTATGGCCCGCGCTGACCGAAATGTCATCGGGGCAGGTGGTGCTGGTGCTGGGTCAGCAGGCCGATCTTCTGAGCGTTTATGACACCACCTGTCCGGGCAACAAGGTCGAGGTGACGCTGGCGGAATTTCTGCCGGTGTTTGCCGGGACAGTGCTGCGCGCGGATGTGTCGGTGGTCGAATTGGAGCGTCGCCACGGCGATGCGGGCAAGGCCGGGCACTGGTTCTGGGGCCAGTTGCAAAATTTCCGCCGCAATATTCTCGAAGTGGCCGTCGGGTCGTTCGTGGCCAATCTGCTGGCGGTCGCGGTCGCACTGTTTTCGTTGCAGGTCTATGATCGGGTGATTCCGCATCAGTCGCTGGCGACGCTCTGGGTGTTGGCGCTGGGGGCGGGGCTTGCGGTTCTGCTCGAAGCGTTTCTGCGCATTGCGCGCGCCCGACTGATGGATGGCGCGGGACGCCGGATCGAGATGCAGGTGCAGGGTATGCTGATGGACAAGGTCCTTGGCATGCAATCGGGACACCGGACCCAATCGCCATCCGCACTTTATTCTGCGATGCGCGAATTTGGTGCGGTGCGCGAATTCTTTACTGCCTCTACCTTTGGCACCCTGACCGATCTGCCGTTTATCCTGCTGTTTCTGGCGCTTGTCGCCTCGATTGGCGGTGATGTGGTCTGGGTTCTGGTGATCGGCGGCATCCTGATGGTGCTGCCTTCGCTGTTTCTGCAAAAGCGGATGATGGCGCTGACGCAGCAGACGCAGGGTGCGTCGGTCAAGTCGAGCCGGATGCTGCATGAGGTGATTTACGAGGCGGATACGATCAAGGCGCAGCGCGGGCAGGACCGGTTTCGCCGCTTGTGGGATGAACTGACCGCACTGTCATCACTGGCCACGTCCGAGCAACGCAAGCTGGCGGCGAGCCTGACCTATTGGTCGCAGGGTGCAGCAGGCGACCTATGTGATTGCCGTCGTGGCGGGCACGTTTCTGGTGTTCGCGGGGGAATATACCGTGGGCACGATCATTGCCGTGGGCATCCTGACTTCGCGCACGCTGGGCCCGCTGACGCAACTGGCGGGGACGCTGTCGCGCTGGTCCAATGTCAAGGCGGCGCTGGATGCCCTCGACAAGGTAGTGGAGGCGCCGCAGGACGAGATGGCGGAGCGCACATATCTGCGCCGGGACAAGCTGCGCGGGGCGTTTGAGCTGCGCGATCTGGTCTATCGCTATGATGAGGAAGGTGCGCGCACGCTGGATATCGCGGCGCTGGCCATTGAGCCGGGCCAGCGAATTGCCCTGCTGGGTGCCAATGGTTCGGGCAAATCGACGCTGCTGCGGGTGCTCTCGGGGCTATATGCGCCGACCTCGGGCCGGATCATCGTGGACGGGGTCGAGATGGGCCAGATCATGCCGCGCGACCTGCGCCGCGCGATTGGCTATCTGGGGCAGGATGTGCGCCTGTTTGCCGGCACATTGCGCGACAACCTTAATCTCAATCAGTTGGAGCGCGACGACGACCGCCTGCTCGCCGCGCTGGATTTTGCGGGGCTGGGCCAGTTTGTGCGTGGCCATCCCAAGGGTCTGGATCTGGAGATCCGCGATGGGGGCGAGGGGTTGTCGGTGGGCCAGCGCCAGTCGCTTGGCTGGGCGCGGCTGTGGCTGCATGATCCGGCGATCTGTCTGCTCGACGAGCCGACCGCTGCACTGGATCAGGCGCTGGAGACGGTGATGGTGAACCGGATGGAAACCTGGCTTGAGGGCCGCACCGCGATCATTGCGACGCATAGGATGCCGATCCTGCAACTGACGGGCCGCACCATGATTTTAGCGCATGGCCGCATCGCGGTGGATGGCCCGCGTGACGAGGTGCTGGCGCATCTGGCAACGCGAAAGGGGCTGAGCTGATGGCGGTCTGGGAGGAAGAATTTTCGGGCCGGATGCGTGGCCCGAGTGCCATCATCTGGTTGGTGGGTGCGACGGTGCTGCTGTTTGTGGTCTGGGCCAAGTTCGCCTGGATTGACGAGATCGTGCGCGCAGACGGATCGGTCATATCCGCCTCGCGTCCGCAGATCATCCAGAACCTCGAGGGCGGGATTCTGGCGGAATTGCTGGTGACAGAAGGCGATATTGTCGAGCCGGGCCAAGTGCTTGCCCGGCTGCGCGATACCCAGTTTCAGGCGATGGTGGATGATCTGGAGGATCAGATCATTGCCGCTGAAATCCGCCGTCTGCGGCTTGAGGCCGAGATGGAGGGGCTGATGGAGTTTGTCGTACCCGCCGATATTGCGGCCCGCAGTCCGGCGATAGTCGCCTCCGAGCAGGCGCTGTTGGCGGCGCGGCAGGGCGATTACCTGAGCAAGACCGAAGGCGCCGCCCGGATCGTGACCGAGACGCAGCGCGAACTGGCGGTGATGGAGGATCTGCTGAACCGCGAGATTGCCGCATTGGTCGAAGTGACCCGCGCCCGCAATGCCACGGCTGATGCGGAAATCCGGTATAATGAGATCGTCACCGGGACCGGTCTTGAGCGCGCTGGCGCCTATTCCGAGACGCTGCAAGAGCTTGCCACACTGCGCCAGAACCTGCGTCTGGCGCAGGATCAGCTGACCCGCACCGTGATTACCGCCCCGATGCGCGGGGTGGTCAATAACATGGGTATCACCACGATTGGCGGTGTCATCCGCCCCGGCGAGGAGATTTTCCAGATTACCCCATTGGGCGATGAGCTCTATGTCGAGGCCCGGGTGCGCCCGCAGGATATTGCCAATGTCATCACCGGACAGGCCGCGACGATCAAGTTTTCTGCCTATGATTATACCGTCTTTGGCAGTCTTGAGGCGGAGGTGATCCTGATTTCCGCCGATACGTTCGAGGACGAGCGCCGCGCCGATGCGCCGCCGCATTACAAGGTGACCCTGCGCGTCGATCTGGCCGATCTGGACGCAAGGCAGAGCCAGATCGAGATCAGACCGGGGATGCAGGCGCAGGTCGAATTGCATACCGGCGAAAAGACGGTGCTGCAGTATCTGACCAAGCCGCTGTATCGCGGGGCAGAGGCGATGCAAGAGCCGTAGGGGTCCTTGCCTGATTTGGCAGCAGACAAATCAGGCCGCGCCTGCCTGCCCCCGGCAGGCGCGATTCCGCGCCAGCCCAGGCAGACGCGGCCTGATTGCCCCGGTTCGGGATTGCGATTGCCCCCCTTGTCCTGCGGCTTGCGCCTGCGGACAACGGACCGGCCGACTGTCCGCTGGACAGTCGTCTTATCGGTCCTGAAGCCAAGCCGCCTCAGGCAGCCATCAGGAAGCCGCAGCCTTCGGCCAGGAGCCGGAACAGGTCGAGCTGCCCGCTCCAGCCTTTTGAGCAGTCGGACATCTGCGGCGCGGTGTTTTGCCCAACGCCGGTATGGGTCAGATCGACGCGGGTGCCGCTGTCGACGGGGGTGAAGGTGATCCAGACTTCGCTGGCCTCATCCTCGGGCATGCCCAGATACCAGGCGATGCCAAGTGTGGCGCCGGGTTGCCAGCGGACAATCGTGCCCCAGCGCGCGACCTCGCCATCGGGTTTGGTCTCTTCGATATGGCCGCCCTTGCCGGGGGTGACACGCAGCTTGCGCGGGGTGTTGCCGTTGGCGGCGGGACGGGAGTCTGGGCGGGTGCCGCGCGCGGCGGGCCACCAGTCGCCGAATCCGTCGGTAAAGAGCCGGAAGGCTGCGTCAGGGCGCAGCGGGACGGTAACGGATTTGCGGATCAGGTCGGTCATGGTTGCTCCTTTGCGGCCTCGGCTGCGGCCTCTGCACGGGCGGCGGCTGCAAAACCCGCCAGCGCATCATCCCATAATTCATCAAGATAGTGGCGCAGCGCCGCGACGCCATCCGGGGCTATCGCATAAAAGCGGCGGTTGCCCTGTGGTGTCACCTGCAGCAACCCCGCGTCGGAAAGGACGCGCAGATGCTGTGACACGGCGGGGCGGCTGATCGGAAAACCGCGCGCCAGATCGCAGACCGGCAGCGGCCCGTGGCGCAGCCTGTCGATCAGCGCGCGCCGGGTCGGGTCGGCGAGGGCGGCTATTGTATCTGCGTAAGTCATGGCTTACGGTAAGGCGTGGCTTACATAAAGTCAACGGGGCGGCAATCATCACCCGCCCTTGAAGCCCCTTTGACGGGTCACTAAGACTCTCGAAGGAAATTGAGATTAATGACGCAATTGTCCCCATGCAGAGGCAGAACATATGCAAGACCCCGTCGCCACCTACATGAACCTGGTCCCCATGGTCGTCGAACAGACGGCGCGCGGGGAACGGGCCTATGATATTTTCTCGCGACTGCTGAAAGAACGGATCATTTTTCTGTCGGGCCCGGTCCATGACGGGATGAGCCAGCTGATCGTGGCGCAGCTTCTGCACCTCGAAGCCGAGAATCCGAAGAAGGAAATCTCGATGTATATCAACAGCCCCGGCGGTGTCGTGACCTCTGGTCTGTCGATCTATGACACGATGCAATATATCAAGCCGAAGGTGTCCACGCTGGTTGTGGGGCAGGCGGCGTCGATGGGGTCGCTGTTGCTGACGGCGGGCGAAAAGGGAATGCGCTTTTCTTTGCCCAACAGCAGGATCATGGTCCATCAACCCTCTGGCGGCTATCAGGGGCAGGCGACCGACATCATGATTCATGCGGCCGAGACGCAAAAGCTCAAGACCCGGCTGAACGAGATTTATGTCCATCACACCGGCCAGACCCTGAAAAAGGTCGAAACCGGGTTGGAGCGGGACAATTTCATGTCGCCGGAAGAGGCCAAGGAGTGGGGTTTGATCGATGAAATCGTGACCAACCGCGCCAAGTTGGATGACAAGGAAAGTTGAGCAGGACACCGCTGACAATTGCGGTTTTTTGCGTTGTGGACACCGGCAGGCTGCCCTACTGTCAGGGTAAGGGCAGTCTGAGACGCGCGTGACGTCAAGATAATGGGCCTTTGAGCCCGGGAGTTTGATATGGCCAACCCATCCGGCAGTGACAGCAAAAACACGCTCTATTGCAGCTTTTGTGGCAAAAGCCAGCATGAGGTCCGCAAGCTGATTGCCGGTCCGACCGTCTTCATCTGTGATGAATGTGTCGAATTATGCATGGATATTATTCGCGAAGATACAAAATCATCGGGGCTGAAATCCTCGGATGGCGTGCCTACTCCGCGCGAAATCTGCAATGTGCTGGATGATTATGTGATCGGGCAGATGCATGCCAAGCGGGTGCTGTCGGTGGCGGTACATAACCATTACAAACGTCTCAATCATTCGGCCAAGGCGTCGGATATCGAGCTGTCAAAATCCAATATCCTGCTGATCGGCCCGACCGGCTGTGGCAAGACCCTGCTGGCGCAGACGCTGGCCCGTATCCTCGATGTGCCTTTTACCATGGCGGATGCGACCACGCTGACCGAGGCCGGTTATGTCGGGGAGGATGTGGAAAACATCATCCTCAAGTTGCTGCAAGCCTCTGAATACAATGTCGAACGTGCGCAACGCGGCATCGTCTATATCGACGAGGTCGACAAGATTACCCGCAAGTCGGACAATCCGAGCATCACCCGCGACGTGTCGGGTGAGGGGGTGCAACAGGCGCTGCTCAAGATCATGGAAGGCACTGTGGCGAGCGTGCCGCCGCAGGGGGGCCGCAAGCATCCGCAACAGGAATTCCTGCAGGTCGATACCACCAATATCCTGTTCATCTGCGGCGGTGCCTTTGCCGGTCTGGACAAGATCATTGCCCGGCGCGGCAAAGGATCGGCGATGGGCTTTGGCGCTGATGTCCGCGATGTGGACGAGCGTGGTGTGGGCGAGATTTTTGGCGATCTGGAGCCGGAAGATCTGCTCAAGTTCGGTCTGATCCCCGAATTTGTCGGCAGATTGCCGGTGATCGCGACGCTGACCGATCTGGACGAGGAAGCGCTGGTCACCATCCTGACCGCGCCGAAAAATGCGCTGGTCAAGCAGTATCAGCGTCTGTTCGAGATCGAGGATACCAAGCTGACCTTTACCGATGATGCGCTGAAGGCGATTGCCAAGCGCGCGATCGAGCGCAAGACCGGTGCGCGCGGGCTGCGGTCGATCATGGAGGATATCCTGCTCGACAGCATGTTCGAACTGCCCGGCATGACCACCGTGACCGAGATCGTGGTGAATGAAGAGGCGGTGTCGCCTACCGGCAAGCCGCTGATGATCCATGCGGATACGACCAAGAAGGGCGCTGCCTCGGTCGGTTGAGGTGGCGGTCCGGCATATCAGCACCGGATCACCGTTCGAGGCGCAGATCGGCTATGCGCGGGCGGTGATTGCGGATCGCTGGGTCTTTGTCGCGGGTACCACAGGCTATGATTACGCCACGATGACGTTGCCCGATGCGGTGCAGGACCAGTGCCGCAATGCGCTGGCCACGATTGCGCGGGTGCTGGAGGAGGCGGGATCGGGCCTCGATCATGTTGTCCGCGTCACCTATGTCCTGCCGGATCGCGCGGATTTTGCCGCATGCTGGCCGCTGACCAGTGTTGCATTTGCCACCGCACGCCCGGCAGCGATGATGCTGCAGGCAGGGCTGATGGAACCGGCGATGAAGATCGAGATCGAGGTGACCGCGCGACTGCCGCCGGATGCCGCCGATCAGGCGGCTTCGGCTGGACTTTCACCCCGGCCTCGGCCATAGCACAGCAAGGGCGCAGGCCCGGATTGCGGGAGCATTGCGATGGGATTTCTGAACACCGTCAAGCGCCTTTTCACCTGGTGGGATGGGCAGACGATCGGCACGCAGCTGTTTACCTGGCGCAAGGGTGTGCGGGTGGGGGCGGATGCGCAGGGCAACATCTTTTACCGCAATGCCGATGACAGCCGCCGCTGGGTGATTTACGTCGATGATGCGGAAGCGTCCAAGGTGAATGCCGATTGGCACGGGTGGCTGCACAAGACATTTCGCGAGCCGCCGACCGACCGGCCGCTGCCGCACAAGGCATGGGAACAACCGCATTTGCCAAACCTGACCGGCAGTGCCGCCGCCTATGCGCCTGCCGGGTCGATCCGCCGTGCCGATCCTGCGCCGCGCAGTGATTATGACGCCTGGACCCCGGAATAACCGATGCGCGAGTCGCTGAGCGAAGTGATCGTCGGTGCCGTGGTGCTAGTCGCTGCGGTGGGTTTTCTGGCCTATGCCGCACAGGCGACCGGGTTTCGCCGCGACGGCGATGGCTATGACCTCACGGCCAGTTTCCGTTCGGCCGAGGGGGTGCAGCTGGGCAGTGATATCCGGCTGGCGGGGGTCAAGATCGGCACCGTCACGGCGATGCGTCTGAACTCCGAAACCTACCGCGCCGAAACGGTGTTTTCGATCGACCGCGGAGTGCCGGTACCCGATGACAGCAGCGCGGTTGTCGCATCCGAAGGGTTACTGGGTGGCACCTATATCGAGATCGTGCCGGGTGGGTCGTTTGACATGTTCGTGCCGGGCGCGGAGATCATCGATACGCAGGGCGCGGTGAGCCTGCTGCAACTGTTGCTGCAATATGTCGGTGGCGATGGCAGCGCCGAACCGGCGGTGCAGTGATGCTGCGGCTGGCGATATTCCTCGGACTGATGGCGATGCCGGTGGCGGCGCAGGAAGCGGCCAATGCCGCGGGTGGCGTGCTGCGCGTGCTGGACAAGATCACCGGGGTGGTGACCGATCTGGAACTGCGTGAGGGCGAGGTTCGCAATGTCGGCCTCTTGTCGATCATGCTGACCGAATGCCGCTATCCCGTTGATAACCCTGCAGGCGATGCCTATGAAATGCTGATCATCCGCTACCGCGAGGTCGAAGATCCGGTGTTCATGGGCTGGATGATCGCCTCGGCCCCGGCGCTGAATGCGATGGATCATCCGCGTTACGATGTCTGGGCGCTGCGCTGTATGATGTCCTGAGCGGTGGGCGCGGGGGTTGTCGCGTCGAATGCGGCTGATTGCCGAAGCGCGGTTTGCAACCGCTTGTGATAGCTGTTGCGGCTGATTTCTATGGCGCCGAGCGATTGCAGATGTGGCGTCAGAAACTGCGTGTCAAAGAGGCTGAAGCCGCCGCAGCTTAGCCGGTCGGTCAGATAGGCGAGGGCGGTTTTGGAGGCGTCAGTGCGGCGTGAGAACATGCTTTCGCCAAAGAAGGCCGCGCCGATGGCCACGCCGTACACCCCGCCGACAAGGTTGTCAGCCTCCCAGACTTCGACCGAATGCGCCTGTCCGCGTTGGTGCAACTTGGCGTAAAGCGCAAAGATCGTGGCGTTGATCCATGTTTCCGCGCGGTCGGCGCAGCCTGCGACCACTTCGGCAAAGGCCCGGTCGTAAGTCACGCTGAACCGGCCGCTGCGCAGCGTCCGTGCGAGCGAACGCGAGATGTGAAAGCCGGGGATCGGAAAAATGCCACGTCGCTGCGGATCAACCCAGAAGATATCCGGGTCCATCCTGCTTTCGGACATCGGGAAAATGCCCTGTCGGTAAGCCGATAACAGCAAGTCAGGCGTGAGCGTTGTGGACATTGCCGAAATGCTGCCTCTTGCTGCGGATAGGGTCGTGGTTCTGCTTGTAGCGCGCCGAGATATTCGGCCATGATCATTGGGACACATATGCCGTGCTGCAAGAAGGATTGTCATGACCCAAGCACAAGGTTTCTTTGATTTCGTAGGGCGTCTTGACCATTACAAGACAGTTGATGTGCCGGTCCCGCGTCTGAACAAACGGCACCGCTTTCTGATCGAGCCGTATCGTGACGAGATTGCAGGCGCGCGCGTGTTCGATCTGGCCTCGCATGACGGGCGCTGGTGTTATGCCTTTGCCGGGGCGGGTGCCGCGAAGGTGGTGGGCGTCGAGGCGCGCAGCAACCTGATTGCGCAATATGCCAGCTATCCGGAGACAGATTTCAAATCACGGGTCGAACTGCGCTGTGGCGATCTGTTCGAGGCGTTGGAGGCAGAGGTGGCTGCCGGCGAAACCTATGATATCGTGAGTGTATTTGGCATTCTCTATCACATCATGGATCATTTCCGCCTGTTCCAGCTGATCCGAAAGCTGAAACCGCGACTGATCATTGTGGACAGCGAGTTCATGCTGCGCGAGGCGCCGATGATCAGTCTGGGCCGCGAACGCACCGACAATATCCTGAATGCCGCGCCGCAGGTCGAGGGGCAGGAGATTGCCGTGAAGGGTGTGCCGAGCTTTGCCGCGATGGAACTGATGGCAGATGTGCTGGGCTATCGCACGATCTGGTCCGAATGGAAGGACCTGCCCGCCGGAGAGCGGCTTGGCGTCAATGATTATTACCGCGAGGCCAACATGCGGCGCGCAACTTGTGTGTTGCGGCCGCGCTGAGGCTTATTTGCTGAAATGCTGGTCGAGCCAATGCTCCAGCCAGTGGATGTTGTAATCGCCACGCTGGATCGCCGGTTCGGCCAGCAGCGCATGAAAGAGCGGGATCGTGGTGTCGACACCGTCCACGATCAGCTCTCCCAAGGCGCGGGCCAGACGAGCCAGTGCCTCGGGACGGTCGCGGCCATGCACGATGAGTTTGGCGATGAGTGAATCGTAATAGGGCGGGATGCGGTAGCCGTCATAGAGTGCGGAATCCATACGCACGCCAAGCCCGCCGGGCGCGTGGTACTGCGTGATCGTGCCGGGGCAGGGCGCGAAATTGGGCAGCTTTTCAGCATTGATCCGCACTTCGATGGCATGGCCGTTGATGCGCAGATCATCCTGGGTGAAGGACATTGGCAGGCCAGCGGCGACGCGGATCTGTTCGCGCACAAGATCGACCCCAAAGATCGCCTCGGTCACCGGATGTTCGACCTGAAGCCGGGTGTTCATCTCGATGAAGTAGAAGTCGTTGTTTTCGAACAGGAATTCTATCGTGCCTGCGCCGATGTATTTGATCTTGGACATGGCGTCGGCGCAGACCTTGCCGATGCGGTCGCGCAGTTCTTGGGTGATGACGGGGCCCGGTGCCTCTTCAAGCACTTTCTGGTGGCGCCGCTGAAGTGAGCAGTCACGTTCGCCCAGATGCACCGCCCCGCCTTTGCCATCGCCGAACACCTGCACTTCGATGTGGCGCGGGGTGGTCAGATATTTCTCCATGTAGACTTCGTCATTGCCGAAGGCTGCCTTGGATTCGGTCCGGGCGGTCATGAAGGCGGTGTCGATTTCGGAGGCGTCCATCGCCACCTTCATCCCGCGCCCTCCGCCGCCTGCCGTGGCCTTGATGATGACCGGATAGCCGATTTCAAGGGCCACGCGTTTGGCATCGGCCAGCGTTGGCACGCCACCGTCAGAGCCGGGCACGACTGGAATGCCGAGCGATTTGGCGGTTTCCTTGGCCGTGATCTTGTCGCCCATGATCCGGATATGCGCGGCGCTGGGACCAATGAAGGTCAGGCCGTGATCCTCGACGATCTGCACGAAATTGGCGTTTTCGGATAAGAAACCATAGCCGGGGTGGATCGCCTGCGCGCCGGTGATCTCGCAGGCCGATATGATTGCAGGATGCGAGAGGTATGAGGCGGAGGAGGGCGGCGGTCCGATGCAGATCGCCTCGTCGGCCATGCGCACATGCATGGCGTCTGCGTCGGCGGTGGAATGGACCGCAACCGAAGCGATGCCCATTTCGCGGCAAGCCCGCACGACGCGCAGGGCGATTTCGCCGCGATTGGCAATCAGGATTTTGTCGAACATGGCCGGGGTTCCTTCCTGACCTATTCGATGATCATCAAGGGTGCGCCGTATTCGACCGGAGCCCCATCCTCGACCACGATGCGTTTGATCGTGCCGGAGCGGGGGGCGGGAATCTGGTTCATGGTTTTCATGGCTTCGATGATGAGGAGTGTGTCACCCTCTTTTACCGTCTGGCCCACGCTGACAAAGGCGGCGGCGCCGGGTTCGGCGCTGAGATAGACGGTGCCGACCATCGGCGAGGTGACGGCACCCGGATGTGCGGCGGGATCGCTGACCACCGGGGCGGCAGGCGCGCTTTGAGCAGGGGCGGCGGCGGCGTGGGGTGCCGGGGCGGCGACGGCCATCTGTTGCACGATCTGGGTCTGACGGCTGACCCGGACATTGAGGCTGTCGTTTTCGCCATAGTCGCGTTTGACCTGCAATTCGGTCAGGTCATTGGCACGCAGCAGTTCGGCCAAAGCGCGGACAAAGCTCACATCGCTGTCGTGAGAGGTCTTGTTGCTCATGTCGTTCCCCGGCCCGTTGCCTGTCAGTAGCCCGTCTGTGGCCCGGTTGTGCGCCGCGTTGGGCGACAGACCGGGCTGCGGTTGTTTGACGCTTATACGCCAAGGCAGCGGGGGTGGAAAGCCGGGGTGTGCGGGAAAGGCGGATGCCCCGCTAGTGCTCGGTCGGTGCGGGTTCGGCCCTGTGGTCTTGTGCTGCGGGCCGGGCCGGTGCATCCCGGTCCTCGCCCGGAAGCATCGAGATGCCATAGGGCTTGAGCGTGCGTTCGACCTGCTGCACTGTGGGCATCTGCGACGTTGCCCCGGGTTCGGTCGCGGTGGCGCCGCTGATCATGCTGCGGTTGACCGCGCCGATCTGCGAGGTGCTGGGCGGGCTGGGCAATGCAGCCGCGATGGCCAGCGCCGGTTTCGTATCGCGCCGCGTGGCTGCTGCGTCAGCCGTCGGGCGCATGTCGGGAACTGGCCGGGGCGCTGGAATACCGCCCGATCCGGTCATTGATGATGCAGCGAAATCCATATCAGGCTCCCATTTCTAAAATCCTCACCAAAGGTAAGGATAGGAAGCCACTCTTTCGAAAAGGTTAAATCCGCCCGAATTCCGGGCGGATGGTTTATGAGGGGTTAATTTGCGCGCCCTAGTCCCGGTTCATCCGGTTCTCGATCAGTTGTTCGACGACTGACGGATCGGCAAGGGTCGAGATATCACCGAGCGCGCCAAAGTCATTCTCGCCGATCTTGCGCAGAATCCGCCGCATGATCTTGCCCGAGCGGGTTTTGGGCAGGCCGGGCGCCCATTGGATCAGGTCAGGGCTGGCAATCGGGCCGATTTCATTGCGCACCCATTTGACCAGTTCCTTGCGCAGCTCCTCGGACGGTTCGACCCCGTTCATCAGGGTGACATAGGCATAAATACCCTGACCCTTGATCTTGTGCGGGTAGCCGACGACCGCCGCCTCGGCCACTTTGGCATGGGCGACGAGGGCCGATTCGACCTCGGCTGTGCCCATGCGGTGGCCCGAGACGTTGATGACGTCATCGACCCGGCCGGTGATCCAGTAATAGCCGTCCTCATCACGCCGACAGCCGTCGCCGGTGAAGTAGTAGCCTTTGTAATCAGAGAAATAGGTCTTTTCGAACCGGGCATGATCGCCCCAGACGGTGCGCATCTGCCCGGGCCAGCTATCCTTGAGGCAAAGCACGCCTTCGGCAGCGGTTTCGGTGATTTCGGCGCCGGTCGTGGGGTCGAGGATCACCGGTTGCACGCCAAAGAAGGGCAGGGTGGCAGACCCCGGTTTTGTCGCGATGGCACCCGGCAACGGCGTGAGCAGATGCCCGCCGGTTTCGGTCTGCCACCATGTATCGACGATCGGGCAGACGCCTTTGCCGATGATGTCATTGTACCAGTTCCACGCCTCCGGATTGATCGGCTCGCCCACGGTGCCAAGGAGCTTGAGCGAGGAAAGGTCATGTTTTTCAACGGGTTCATTGCCATACGCCATCAATGCACGCAATGCGGTGGGGGCGGTGTAGAACTGGTTGACCTTGTGCTTTGCACAGACCTCCCAGAACCGTCCGGCATCGGGCCATGTTGGCACCCCTTCAAACATCAGCGTGGTGGCGCCGTTGGATAGCGGGCCATAGACGATATAGCTGTGCCCCGTCACCCAGCCGACATCGGCCGTGCACCAGAACACATCGCCGTCATGGTAATCGAAGGTGTATTGATGAGTGATTGACGCATAAACGATATAGCCGCCGGTCGTATGCACGACGCCCTTGGGCTGGCCGGTCGAGCCGGAGGTGTAGAGGATGAAAAGCGGATCCTCGGCGGCAACTTCGGTGGGGGTGCAATAAGGCTGTGCCCAGGCGGAGAGTTCGGAATAGTCGTGATCGCGGCCCTCGATCCAGCTGGTTTGGCCGCCGGTGCGTTTGACGACGAGCACCTGCACCGAATCCTTGCAATGCAGCAGGGCGGTGTCGGTGTTGGATTTGAGCGGAGTTGCCTTGCCGCCGCGCGGCGCGAAGTCGGCGGTGATCACCAGTTTTGCATCGCAGCCATTGATCCGGCTGCCGAGCGCATCAGGTGAGAAGCCTGCGAAAACAATGGAGTGGACCGCACCGATCCGGGCGCAGGCGAGCATTGCATAGGCGGCTTCGGGGATCATCGGCATGTAGAGGACGACCCGGTCACCTTTGCTGATGCCCAGCCCCTTGAGCACATTGGCCATACGGCAGGTGTTTTCAAACAGGTCGCGGTAGGTGATGTGTTTGGCTTCATCCTTGGGATCGTCAGGCTCCCAGATGATGGCGGTCTGATTGGCGCGGTCCACCAGATGCCGGTCGATGCAATTGGCGGCGATGTTGAGCGTGCCGTCGCCGAACCATTCGACATGGACATTGCCAAGCTCGAAACTGGTGTTCTTGACCTTGGTGAAGGGTTTGATCCAGTCGACCCTGCGCCCCTGCTCGCCCCAGAATGTCTCAGGATCGGCGACGGATTGCGCATACATTTCGTGGTAGCGCGCGGCGTTGATATGGGCGGAGTCCGCCAGCGCGGCAGAGGGAGGGTAGGTCTTGACGCTCATGGTTCTTTCCTCGGTCAGACTGACTGTCCCGGCCAGCGCGGGCTGACCGGTTCAGAAACGGGTAGGCGGGGGGTGTCGGTGATGCGGCGGTGGTTTGCCGCGAAAGCCGATCCCTCCCCTGATCAGATGGCGAGATACTGCGCGCGAAGCTGTTCGTTTTCCAGCACCTCTTGCGCTGATCCGTCATAGACCACGGTGCCGGTGTCCAGAATCACGGCCCGGTCCGCCAGTTTCAGCGCCGCGACGGCGTTTTGCTCGACGATGATCGTAGTGATTCCCTGATCCCGGATGATCGAGAGTGTCTTGGCGATTTCCTGCACGATGACCGGGGCCAGCCCTTCATAGGGTTCGTCCAGCAGCAGCACCTTGATATCGCGGGCCAGTGCGCGGGCAATGGCGAGCATTTGCTGTTCGCCACCGGAAAGTGTCACGCCCTCTTGTTTGCGCCGCTCGCCCAGTCGCGGGAAAAGGTCGTAGATCCGTTCGATCGACCAGCCTTTGGGTGGCGCGATCTGGGCAAGTTTCAGGTTTTCCTCGACCGTGAGGCCCGGGATGATGCGCCGGTCCTCTGGCACCAGTGCGATGCCTGCGGCGGCGGCCTGATGCGATTTCATTTCGTGCAGGGGTTTGTGATCGAGCCAGATTTCGCCGTGCTTCAGCGCCGGATTGTCGAGCCGGGCGATGGTGCGCAGGGTTGATGTCTTGCCCGCGCCATTGCGGCCGAGCAGGGCCAGAATCTCGCCCTCGTGGATGTTGAAGCTGACACCCTGCACGATATAGCTTTCGCCATAGTAGGCCTGAATATCCCAGACCGAGAGAAAGGCCGGGGCGGTGGCTGCGTGTTGGGCGTTGCGTTCGAAGGCGGGTTTGCTGGTCATGTTTTTGTCCTTTTGGTCCTGCGATCAGACCTGTGCTTCGCCAAGATAGGCTTCGCGCACTTTCGGGTGACCCTTGATATTGTCGGGCGTGTCCTCGACCAGCGGTGTACCCTGCGCCAGCACGGTGATCCGTTCGGCCAGCGAGAATACAACATGCATGTCATGTTCGATGATGACCATGGTGATATCGCGCTTTGCCTTGATCTCTTTGAGCAGGTCGATGGTGTTGTTGGTGTCGGCCCGTGCCATGCCGGCGGTGGGTTCGTCCAGCAGCAGGAGTTTGGGTTCCTGCACCAGACACATCGCCATTTCGAGCCGGCGTTTATCGCCGCGCGAGAGCGAGCCTGCGTGCATGTCCCGCTTTTCCAGCATGTTCACATCGGCCAGCATCGCCTCTGCCAGCGCCACGATGTCATGTTCGTTGGCCACGGTTTCAAAGGCGTGCATGCGGAACGGTCCGTCGCGTTTGGCAAAGCAGGGGATCATCACGTTTTCCATGACGGTGAGGTCATTGAAAATCTCGGGTGTCTGGAACACCCTGCTGATCCCCATCTGATTGATCTGGTGCGGTTTGCGCCCCAGCACCGATTGCCCGTTGAACAGGACCGAGCCGGAGTCGGGGATGAGTTTGCCCACCAGCACGTTGAGCAGGGTGGATTTGCCCGCTCCGTTCGGCCCGATGATGGCGTGGACGGTGTTTTCCTGAACACTCAGGTTCACATCGCCCAGCGCCTGAAGCCCGCCGAACCGTTTGTTCACGCCCTTGATTTCGAGGATGCCCATGATCCGGTCCTTATTCTGCAGGTTTCGCGGCGGCGGAGGGGGTCGCTACAGGCTTTTTCCGCCGGAAGAGCCGCCCGATCCGCTGACCACCCTCGACCAGCCCACCGGGCAGGAAGATGACGACGATCATGAACAGGAGCCCGAGCGTCAGGTGCCAGCCCTTGCCAACGAAGGGGTAGATGATGGTCACTAGGAAGTTTTCCAGTCCATCGGGCAGGAAGGCGAACCAGCCATGCAGGATCTGTTCATTGATCTTGGAGAAGATATTTTCGAAGTATTTGATGAAGCCTGCGCCCAGTACCGGCCCGATCAGGGTGCCCGCACCGCCAAGGATGGTCATCAGCACGATCTCGCCGCTGGCCGTCCATTGCATCCGGTCAGCCCCGGCCAGCGGGTCCATCGAGGCCAGCAGGCCACCGGCCAGACCGGCATACATGCCCGAAATGACGAAGGCCGCGAGCGTGTAGGGACGTGCGCTGAGCCCTGCATAGGACATCCGGTTCTGGTTGGATTTGACCGCCCGCAGCATCATCCCGAACGGCGAGCGGAAGATCCGGATCGCGATGTAGAAGGACAACAGCATGAAGAGCGCGCTGAGATAGTAGCCGACCGAGAAGTCAAAGGCCCAGCCGCCAAGTTCCAGATGCGTGGTAGAGCGCATTTCAAGCCCGAAGAGATTGGTGACGGGCAGGGAGTTGGAGGTGGCTGCCGCATCGAGGATGCGCGGGTCATTGAGCGAGAGCTGCAACCCGGTTTCGCCGTTGGTGAGCGGGGTCAGCACCGAATAGGCCAGGTTGAAGGACATCTGCGCGAAGGCCAGCGTCAAGATCGAGAAGTAGATCCCCGAGCGCCGCAGCGAGACATAACCGATCACCAGCGCAAAGATCCCCGCCATGACTACCGAAAGAATGATTGCCGGGATCACGTTCATCGACAGCAGTTTGAACATCCAGACCGCCGAGTAACTGCCCACCCCGAGGAAGGCTGCGTGACCGAAAGAGAGATAGCCGGTCAGCCCGAACAGGATGTTGAACCCGATGGCAAGGATCCCGAAGATCACGAACCGTTGCATCAGGTCGGGGTAGCCTGCGTTGAATTGCGCCATCGCAGAGCCGGTTGGAAAAGGGTTGAGCAGGATCGGTGCGAAGAGGGTCATGAGTGTGACCACCAGCAGCAGGATCGTGTCTTTGCGGGCCAGTCCGAACATGGCTTAGCTCTCCATCACGCCCTTGCGGCCCATGAGGCCACGCGGACGGGTCAGCAGGATGATGATAGCGACGAGATATATGATGATCTGGTCGATACCGGGGAGGAGTGATTTGACTTCGTTCATGGAGGCGAAGGATTGCAGGATGCCCAGCAGAAAACCCGCCAGAACCGCACCGGGGAGTGACCCCATGCCGCCGACCACGACCACGACAAAGCTGAGCACGAGGAAATCCATCCCCATGTTGTAGTTGGGCGACAGGATCGGCACATACATCACCCCGGCAAGCCCGGCCACAGCCGCCGCCAGCCCGAACATGAAGGTGAAGCGCTTGTCGATGTCGATGCCGAGCAGACCCACTGTTTCGCGGTCGGCCATGCCGGCCCGCACCACCATGCCGAAAGTGGTGAATTGCAGGAAGGCAAAGACCGCACCGATGATTGCCGCCGAAAAGGTGAAATAGACCAGCCGCCAGTAGGGATAGATGATCTGGTTGGCCTCGAACCCGAGCCAGACCCCGAAATCGAGGCTGCCCCGGAACATGGCGGGAGCGGGCGAGGGGATCGGGTTGGCGCCGTAGAAATACTTTACGATTTCCTGCAGCACGATGGCGAGCCCGAAGGTCACCAGAATCTGGTCCGCATGGGGCCGTTTGTAGAAATGCTTGATCAGCCCGCGTTCCATCACATAGCCGATCAGGATCATTACCGGGATCGCGAGCAGGATCGCCAGCGGCACCGCCCAGTCAACGATGGCGGCCCCTGTCTCGGCGCCGAACCAGTTGACCACGTAAGGCGTATCGACCACCAGCGGCTTGCCCAGAAAGTCGAGCTTTTCCGGATCGATGGTCTGGGTCGAGAGCGTCAGCAGCTTTTGCATCGTGACCGCGCAGAAGGCCCCGATCATGAACAGGGCCCCGTGGGCAAAGTTCACCACGCCGAGCGTGCCGAAAATCAGGGTCAGACCAAGGGCGATCAGCGCATAGGCCGAGCCTTTGTCCAGACCGTTCAGGATTTGGATGATGATCGCGTCCATCGGAAATGCGCCCCGCACTGATGATGGTGGGAATGGGCAAGCGGCAGCCCGCAGACTGCCACCGCCAGAGGTCCGGCCGCGTCAGAGACGCGACCGGGCAGAGTTCAGCTGAGGATCAGGCGCCCGGGTTGCATTCGCCCAGTGCGCCGCCTGCGAACATCGGATGCTCGGAGTCGTATTCGACCTGAGCGCGCGGAGTGATTTCCACGATTTCCAGCGTGTCATAGGCGCTTGTCGGGCTTTCGGCACCTTTCATGACCAGCACATCCTTGAAGCACTGGTGATCGGAACCGCGGTAGGTGGTCGGGCCATTGCCCATGCCGTCGAAGTCGAAATCTTCGAGCGCTTCGACAACGGCGCAGGGGTTGAACGAACCCGCACGGGTGACCGCATCCGCATAGAGCAGAGTCTGCACATAGCAGGTATGCGCCGCACCCGACGGCGGGAAGCCGTATTTCTCGCCAAAGGAACGGGTGAAGGCGCGCGTGCCTTCATCCTGCAACTGCCAGTTCCAGTTCATCGAGCCGTAGACGCCCTGAATATTGGTACCTGCACCAGCAGCCATCAGTTCGGAATAAAGCGGCACGATGATTTCAAAGTTCTTGCCGTTGACCTGCTTGTCACGCAGCCCGAATTGCACAGCCTGGGTCAGCGAGTTGACCATGTCCGCGCCGTAGTGATTGAGGATCAGCGTGTCTGCACCGGAGTTGAGCACGGGGGCGAGGTAGGAGGAGAAATCGCCCGCACCGACCGGGGTCAGCACCTTGTTCGTCGTGGTCCAGCCGAGTGCCTCGGTCGAAGCGACGATGGATTCTTCCTGAGTCCAGCCCCAGGTGTAGTCAGCGGTCAGGTGATAGGCCTGACGGTCATTGCCGTAAGCTGATGACAGCACCGGCGCCAGCGCCGCGCCCGACATGTAGGCGTTGAAGAAGTGCCGGAAACCATTGGCCTTGCGGTCCTTGCCGGTGGTGTCGTTGGAATGGGTCAGACCGGCCATGAAGATGATCCCGGCCTCCTGGCACAGGCCCTGCACGGCGATGGCTTCGCCCGATGACGACCCGCCCGAGATCATGATGACCCCGTCCTTCTGGATCATCGACTGGGCCGAGGCGCGGGCGATGTCGGATTTGGTCTGGGTATCGCCGGTGACAAAGGTCACGCGCTTGCCCATGATCCCGGTGCCGTCGAGAACCTTGGAAGACATGGTCGAGAACATGCCGCCATCGCCTTGGCCGTTCAGGTGTTCGACGGCGAGTTCAAAGGCGCGCAGTTCGTCGAGGCCCTCTTCGGCATAGGCACCCGTCTGCGGCACGTTGAAGCCGAGCACGACGGTGTCGCCCGTGGGCTCGTTGGTGAAGGCCGAGGCGCTGGAGCCGGTAAAGATCATCGGCATGGCCAGACCGGCAGAGCCGATGGCACCGGTCTTGAGCACGCGGCGACGCGAATAACGCAAATTGGACATTGAATCCTCCCTGAATGATCATCGCTGCCGGGCCTCCTCGCCCTGTGCAGCGGACACTTTGACAGTGCTGTGCATTTATCGCGCCAAGGCAGAAAATTTCTCAACAAGGTGTTCCAGCGTAATGATAATTTTGTAAAGACGTGGACAAATTTCGATGTTAATCTGTCAATAGTTTTTCTCGCATCCGCAGAAAGCGTCTGAAATCGTTACGGGAATCTGAATGCCGCAGCGGCAATTGACAGGCAGTCGGATACGCGCCCGCAGGCTTGACCGGGGTTTGCAGCAGGCGCAACTGGCCGCTTTGGCGGGTATCTCTCCGTCATACCTCAATCTGATCGAGCATAATCGTCGCAGTATTGGCGGCAAACTGCTCAACGATCTGGCCCGTGCGCTGGCGGTCGATCCCGGCTCGCTGGCGGTGGGGGCCGAAGGCGCGTTGATCGACAGGCTGCGGCTGGCCGCGGCTCAGATGCCGGAGGCTGGCGCCGAGGCGGAGCGGACCGAGGATTTTGCCGGAAGGTTTGAAGGCTGGGCGGCGCTGGTGGCGGCGCAGGCGGCGGAACTGGCCCGGCTGGAGGCGCGGGTAGCGGAATTGACCGACCGGCTGGCGCATGACCCACAACTGGCCACATCGCTGCATGCGGTGATCTCGGCAGTGACCTCGATCCGTTCGACGGCTGCGATCCTTGCAGGCAACGAGGTGCTGGACCGCGATTGGCAGGACCGGTTTCATCGCAATATCCATGCGGATTCGATCAGGCTGGCCGAGAGCAGCCGCGCATTGGTGAACTATCTGGAAGGCCCGGCCGAGGGTGCACCGAATCGGTCGCCGCAAGAGGAGGTCGCGGCATGGCTGGAGGCGACGGATCACCATGTGCCGCCGCTGGAAACGGCTGCGGCGACGGCGGCGGGTGCGGCGGCGGGTGCGGCGACGGCTGCGGCGACGGTGGCGCAGGTGGCCGCGCGGGCGGGGCTGCAGAGCGGGGCTGCGACGCAGATTCTGCAGGACTGGTTGCAGCGCTACCGCGCCGATGCGCAGGCGATGCCGCTGGCCGCGTTTTCGGCGGCGGCGCGCGAGGTGGCATATGATCCGGTCCGCCTTGCAGCCCGGTTTGGCACCGATCTGGCCGCTGTGCTGCGCCGGATGGCGGCGCTGCCCCCAGATCCGGCGCATCCGCCGATGGGGATTGCGGTCTGCGATTCGGCTGGCGGCATCATCACGCTGAAGCCGGTGGCGGGCTTTGCCCTGCCGCGCAACGGGGCGGCCTGTCCTCTCTGGCCGCTTTTTCAGGTGCTGGGCCAGCCCGGCCGCCCGCTGCGCGCGCTGGTGCAATTGCCGGGTGAGAGGGGTGGCCGGTTCCTGTGCTATGCCGTGGCGCAACCGCGCGGCGCCATCGGATTTGACACCGCCCCGGTGAGCGAGGCCACGATGCTGGTGCTGTCGGATGCACCCGAGGGTGGCGCGCCGCAGCCGGTGGGGATCACCTGCCGCATCTGCCCGCGCGCCGACTGCGCCGCGCGCCGCGAACCATCGGTGCTCGGCTGAGCCTTGGTCTTTGACTCACCCGCATTTTGCCCCGATAGTCGTCCTGTCACGTCCTGCACGACGCCCGGGGGAGGGGCTGCGCCATGGCCCGACGCGTTCTGCTGATCGAGGATGAACCCAATATCATCGAGGCCATCAGTTTTATCCTGAGCCGCGATGGCTGGACCGTGCACAACCATACTGACGGGCAGACCGCAGTCGAACGGGTGCGCGCGCTGCCCCCCGATCTGATCATTCTGGACGTGATGCTGCCCGGTCGCAGCGGGTTTGACATATTGCGTGATCTGCGCGCCGATCCCGCGACGCAGGCGCTGCCGGTGTTGATGCTGACCGCGCGTGGGCAGACCAAGGACCGCGAGATGGCGCTGCGGCTGGGGGTGAACCAGTTCATGACCAAGCCGTTTTCCAATTCCGAAGTGCTGGCTAATGTCCGTCAGCTTGTCGGGTCCTGAGCGCCGATGACCGGCAGGCCGGGACCATTGTTTGTCGGGCGCACCTCTTATCGGCAGCGCCGGTTGCGGGATGCGGCCCGGTTGCTGCCCCTGTTGGGCCTGATCCTGTGGCTGATCCCGCTGCTGTGGCCGCGTGAGCCGGGGGCTGCGCAGGAGACGTCCTTTGCGCTGCTGTATATCTTTGGCGTCTGGGCGGGCCTGATCCTGCTGTCCCTCGTCCTGTCGCGTCGGCTGCGCGCCGATGAGGATGCGCCGCCGGGGACCGAGGGCGACTGATGCTGAGTTTCAATCTGCTCGTATTTGTCGCGCTGGCCTATGTCGTGTTTCTGTTCGCTGTGGCCTTTGCCGCCGAACGCCGTGCGGCGGGTGGCCGGGATGACTGGCTGCGCTCTCCTCTCATCTATACCCTGTCTCTGTCGATCTACTGCACCGCCTGGACGTTTTACGGCGCGGTTGGCTATGCCGCCCGCTCGGGCCTAGAATTCGTTACCATTTACCTTGGCCCCTCGCTGGTGATGATCGGCTGGTGGTGGGTGGTGCGCAAGCTGGTCCGGATCGGGCGGACGCAGCGCATCACCTCGATTGCGGACCTGATCTCGTCCCGTTACGGCAAGTCGACGGCGCTGGGCGTGATCGTTACGCTGTTGGCGGTGGTCGGCGTGACCCCTTATATCGCCCTGCAATTGCAGTCGATTACCCTGTCTTTTGCGGTATTCGCGGTGCAGGATCAATCGGGCTGGCAGGGCACCGACCTCAATTCCGTGGCGCTTTGGTCTGCGGCCGGGCTTGCGCTGTTCACCATCCTGTTCGGCACTCGCTATCTGGATGCAAACGAGCGGCATCACGGGGTGGTGCTGGCGATTGCCGTCGAGGCGGTGGTCAAACTTGCGGCGCTGCTTGCCGTGGGGATATTCGTGGTCTGGGGTATCGGCGAGGGGTGGAGCGCCACGCTGGCCCGGATCGATGCCTCGCCGATTTCGGACTGGACCCAGCCCGGGGGCCGTTGGGTGGGCCTGACCTTTCTCTCGGCGGCGGCGTTCCTTTGTCTGCCGCGCATGTTTCAGGTGTTGGTGGTCGAGAATGCGAACGAGCGGCATCTGGCGACGGCGAGCTGGGCGTTTCCGCTTTATCTGATGCTGATGAGCCTGTTCGTCGTGCCGATTGCCGTCGTGGGTCTTGATCTGATGCCCGCGGGGTCGAACCCGGACCTGTTCGTGCTGACCCTGCCACTGTCGCAGGGCCAGAACGGGTTGGCGATGCTGTCGTTTCTGGGTGGGTTTTCCAGTGCCACCTCGATGGTGATCGTGGCCACGATTGCGCTGGCCACGATGGTATCAAATCACATCGTGGTGCCGATCTGGCTGCGCTCCAGCCGTCCGGGTGGCATCATGTCTGGCGATGTGCGTTTGATGGTGCTGCTGGCGCGGCGGCTGTCGATTGGTGGCGTGCTGGCGCTGGGCTATATTTATTTCCGGCTGTCGGGGGGCGGTGCGGCCCTGTCGGCCATTGGCCTGATCGCCTTTGCCGGGGTGGCGCAGATCCTACCTGCGATGCTGGGCGGTCTGTTTTGGCGTGGTGCGACACGGGTGGGGGCGGCACTTGGCCTGATCGCAGGTTTCGTGATCTGGATTTGGAGCCTGTTTCTGCCCAGTTTCGGGGCCGATGCGGTGATTTCGGCGCAGGTGATGGCGCAGGGTCCATGGGGCATGGGATGGCTGCGGCCGCAGGCGTTTTTCGGCATCGAAGGCCTCGATCCGGTCATTCACACGGTGCTGTGGTCGATGCTGATCAACACCGGGCTCTTTGTTCTGGGTTCGCTTTTGAGTTTTCCGACGCCGTTGGAACGGCTGCAGGGAGCGCAATTTGTCAATGTATTCGAACATTCAGCCGGCAATCGCGCTTGGACCAAGAGTGCTGCACAGGCCGAGGATCTGCTGATCATGTCGCAGCGCATCATCGGTGCCACCGAGGCGCAGGCGATTTTCCAGCGCGAGGCGCGCGCGCAGGGCAAATCCGGGTTTCTGCCGGAAGTCACGCCGGATTTCATTGCCTTGCTGGAGCGCGAACTTGCGGGGTCGGTCGGGGCCGCCACCGCACATGCCATGGTCAGCCAGCTGACCGAAGGCGTCTCGGTTTCGGTCGAGGATCTGATCGCGGTCGCGGACGAAGCGGCGCAGATCATGGAATATTCGAGCCAGCTTGAAGCGAAATCAGCGCAACAGGAGAATACCGCCCGCCAATTGCGCGATGCCAATGAAAAGCTGACGGCACTGTCGATCCAGAAGGACGCATTCCTGAGCCAGATCAGCCATGAACTGCGCACGCCCATGACCTCGATCCGGTCGTTTTCCGAGATTTTGCGCGATGGCGACACCCGGCCAGAGGATCAGCAGCGCTATGCCGGAATCATTCAGGAGGAAACTGTGCGCCTGACCCGGCTGCTTGACGATCTGCTCGACCTGTCGGTGCTGGAGAACGGGCAGGTTGTCCTGAACCAGCAAAGCGGCAGTTTGCGTGACCTGATCGACCGGGCGCTGTCCACGGCGGGGCTGCGCGAAGGCGCGCTCAAGGTGCTGCGCAACAAGGCGGATGAGGGGCTGACGCTGCATACTGATCTGGACCGGCTCAGTCAGGTGCTGATCAATCTGATCGCAAATGCGCAGAAATATTGCGACGCGCCCCGCCCGGAATTGCGCATCGACGTGCGCCGCGCGGGTGAACTGCTGACCGTTGATCTGATTGATAACGGGACCGGAATTGCGCCCGAATCGCAGGAGTTGATATTCGAGAAGTTCTCGCGGTTGAGCGATCAGGGCAAGGCGGGCGGCGCCGGCCTTGGACTGGCTATCTGCCGCGAGATCATGCACCGGCTGGGTGGCCAGATCGACTATCTGCCGGGACAGGGCGGAGCGGCGTTTCGGCTGACTTTACCTGTGGCTACGGTGGCCCTCTGAGAGCGCCTGTTAGCCGGTTGGTAAGGATGGCGCGGCTAAAGTAACCTGCGGGCGATCCGGGTGATGATGATCCTGTCGCCGCTGAGAGCAGGTTTGGGATCGGGTTTCGATGGCGGATGGCAAGACAGGATCAGTGCTGCGGCGGCTGGCACAGGCGGTGCGCCCTGTGGTGGCTTCTGCGCCGGTGACGCCGTCGCGTGCGCTGCGCATGGCCCTGACCCGGGCGGCGCAGGATCAGATCGGGCTGTCGATCACCGTTCTGGGTATTACTGAGGAGGTGGTCGCCCTTGATGACCTGTTGCGCCTGATTGACGCTGACATGCTGTTGATCGGGCTGGAGGATCGCGAGGGGCTGGGTGGCCTCGCCGGGATCGACTTGCAGTCGCGCGCTGCGGTGATCGAGATGCAGACCATGGGTCAGTTGCGCGGCTCACCCGCCGATCCGTGCCCCGTCACCAGCACGGATGCCGCATTGACGGGGCCATTTATCGCGGGTTTCCTTGATGAATTGAGCCAGAACACGCAAGGCACGCCGCTGCAGGGCTGGGTGGATGATTATGCTGTGGGCGGCCGGGTCGACGGGCTGCGCGCCGCAGGGCTTGCGCTGCGCGAGGCGCGATATCGGCTGGTCCGGCTGACGATTGATCTGGGTATTGCCGAGCGGCAGGGCGCGATACTGCTGGCCTTGCCGGTGACGCGCGAGGCTGTTCCCGCACCGGCGACCGATCCGGGTCATGCATGGGCCGATCTGCTGGGGGCAAGTGTGGCGCAGGCCCCGGCCAATCTGCACGCCGTGCTGCACCGGATGCGCCTGCCGCTACACGCGGTTGAGGCGTTTCGCGTGGGCCAGATCGTGTCGCTGCCCGGTATCGGGGTGGGCTCGGTCCGGCTTGAGGGGCCGGATGGCAGGGTGGTGGCGCGGGCACGGCTGGGCCAGTCAGCCGGTCTGCGCGCGGTACGCCTGACCCTGCAGCCCGCAGCGGAAATGTCAGAGGCTGCGCATGGCACGGTTACACCGCGGGACCGCCCGGTTTTGCCCCGGAGCTGACCCGCCGCTGTCCCTGTGGTGCCTAGCCTTGCGCCAATGTGTCGAGTTGGCCGCGCATCCCCTGCAGGTCATAACCTGCCCTGGTTGTGGCGGCGATGATATCATCGGTTGCCATCTTGCCCGCCTGCCCAAGCGACCAGACGATGGAGGAGCGGGTGCCGGAGGCACAATAGGCCAGAACCGGGCCGTCAGAGGCCGCCATTGCCGCGTTTTGCAGAGCGACCATGTCCATGTTCAGGGTCTGATGCGTCACCGGATTGAGGACAAAACGCAGGCCGGCCGCCTCTGTAGCCGCCTGAATCGCTGCGGCTTGCAGAGGCGCGGGCACCTCGGCGTCGGGCCGGTTGCACAGGATCGTGCGGTAGCCTGCAGCAGCGATGGCGGGAATATGCTCGACCCCGATCTGGGGCGAGACGGCATAGGCGGGGGAGAGTGGTCTGATGTCCATGAGCAGAGCATAACCGCAGCAATTGACCGGGTCCAGCGCTGCCGCGCGGCCACTATTCGGCGTGACGGGATATCCCCGGCTTTACCAATGGTTAACGCCTGATAAGCTGCCCACCGTGGGACAAGAAGGCATGGTGCGGATCGGATGTCGGATGATGTGGGGCTGGTGATCCGCGATGGGACGGCGCTTTTGACGCTGGACGCGCCGCCGGTCAATAAGCTGGATACCGATATTTGTAACGCCCTGATGTGGGCGCTGGACCGGGTCGCGGGCGATCCCATGGTGCGTGCGGTTGTGCTTCTGGCGCAGGGCCGGTTCTTTTCTGCCGGGGTTGATCTGCGTGATTTGGCGGCGGCGGATAATCTGTGGCGGCTATGTGCCCGCATCGACGGGTATGACCGTCCGGTGGTGGCGGCGTTGCAAGGTCCTGCACTGGGGGCCGGCGCTGAACTGGCGCTCGCCGCGCATTATAGGCTCGCGCTGCCGGAGTCGGGAGTTGGTCTGCCGGAGGTGACGCTGGGTCTGATCCCGATGTCGGGCGGCACGCAGCGGTTGGCGCGGTTGGTGGGCGCGCAGGCGGCGCTCGCCCTGCTGTTGGGCGGGCGGACGCTGGGGGCGCAGGCGGCGCAAAAGATCGGGCTGATCGATGAGGTGGTGCAGGGTGATCTGCCCTCTGCCGGGCTGGACTATGCGACCGGGTTGATCACGGCGGGGCGCGGACCGCGTCCATCCGCCGCGCGGCGCGACCGGTTGGCGGATGGATCGGGCTGGATGCGGGCGGTGTTGGCGCGCCGTCGGGGGACTGGGTCATTTGCGGCGTCGCGCATCGTTGACTGTGTCGAGGCCGCGTTGTTGTTGCCCGCCGCTGCGGCGCTGACCTTTGAGCGGGCGGCCTATGAGGACTGTCTGGCGCATCCCCAGTCCCGCGCCCTGCGCCATGTCTATCTGGCAGAGCGGCAGATCGCGCCCGCGCTGTTGATCAGGACCGATCACGGCAGAACGTTGACCCCGGCAGGGCAGGCGGTCTGTGACCGTCTGACAGCCGCGCTGCATGTTGCGGCACAGGCGATGGAACGTTGCGGTGTGGCGCAGGCGCAGATCGATGGCGCGCTGGTCGCCTATGGCTTTGCACAGGGGCCGTTCGGTGGGCAGATGGCGGGGTCCGATCCCGCCTTGTTGCGCCAAATGCTGGCTGCACTCATGGCCGAGGGAGGGCGGCTGGTGGATTATGGCACCGTGGCGCGCGCCGCCGATATCGATGCACTGGCAGTACATGGCATCGGATTTCCGCGCGTTGCCGGTGGTCCGATGGCTGCGGCACAGGCGCTGGGCCTAATCGGCTTGCGCCGCGACATGCAGGAGTGGATGGCGGATGACCGGATCTGGGCGCCCCCTGCTGTGATGAGCGCTGCGAGCAGGCTGGCGGGCGGGTTTGACGCGCTGACTAGCCCAGCATGACGCCGACGACGACCATCATCAGCCCCAGTACCGACAGGAACAGCGCCCCGATATTCACCGGCAGCACCCGCTGCAGCCGGGCTCGCAGCGCCGTATCGTCGAGCCCGGCGCGGCGCGCTCGCATCACGGCCACGATGCTCCAGATGATCCCGGCAAAGCCGATCAGCGTCAGTGCCGCCCCGATCCAGATCAGAATGGTCATGAGAACCTCGTTACAGCAAAGCGGGCCTGACGCGCCCATCGCGCGCCCATCGCGCTACTGTCGCGCCCTAGCCCGAGACGGTGCCCGGATCAAGTGCCGGGCGGCACTTGCAGGGCCGTCGCCCGCGCGCTAGGGGTCTGCATCCCGGCAACTGGAGGCCCCCATGCCCGATTCCGTCATTGATACCCGTGCGATTGCCGGCGAAGAACTGCGCGCATTCATCGAGCGGTTCGAACGGCTGGATGCCGAGAAAAAGGATATCGCGGACGCGCAGAAAGAAGTCATGGCCGAGGCCAAGGGCCGTGGCTACGATGTCAGGATCCTGCGCAAACTGATCGCCCTGCGCAAGCGCGACAAGGATGATATCGCCGAGGAAGAAGACCTGCTGGAAACGTACAAGGCCGCGCTGGGCATGTAACGCCGCGCCGAGCAGCGCGATTTCGGAGGTGCCGCATGGCATGGGTCTATCTGTTCGTCGCGGGCCTTTTTGAAGTGCTCTGGGCTGTCGGGCTGAAATATACCGAAGGGTTTACCCGGCTTTGGCCGACCATTGGCACTGTGGCCGCGATGACGGTGTCGCTCGGTCTGCTGGGCCTCGCGCTGCGCAGCCTGCCGCTGGGGACGGCTTACGCCATCTGGACCGGGATCGGCACAGTTGGCACCGTCATCATTGGCGTGTTGGTCTTTCAGGAATCGAGCGATGCGCTGCGTCTGGCCTGTATCGGGCTGATCGTAGCGGGGATCGTCGGGCTCAAGCTGGTCAGCGCCTGAACTGTTACAGGTTTATGGCAGCACGAAAGTGACACCGGGCATTTGCGCGATGCCCAGCACGTCAGCCTCGTATTGCCGGGTCAGATCCTCGACCAGATAATCGTCCCATCCCGGCATATCGACCTCTTCTTCGAGCGCGTCAGGGATGGCGTATTTGTCCAGAAACGCCGCCATGATCCGGCGCGCCTGCGCGTCCGACTGCGGCGGATGCGATTCGATATATTTCTGGAATCGCGCCATGCCTTCGGCTGACATGATGCTGCCCAGCAGGTCATGTTCACCTGCCAGCGGCGTCAGCGGCGGCACGCCTGCCATCCGCCGCATCAACTCGCCCCAGATAAGCGGCGTATCCTCGTTGCACCAGACGGTGAGGGCGGCGTCCGGCACCGCCTCCTGAATACGTTCGACAACGTCGGACCACAGGACAGATTCAGGTGCCAGCCCGTTCATGAAATCCTCGGCCGAGACGCCGCCCATCGGAGTCCCCGCCGCCTGCGCCCAGACCGCAGGGATAAAGGTTGCGGGATTGCGCAGCGCCAGAAAAATCTCAAGCTCGTCCTGCGGGAACAGCGTCTGCAACGTCCGCAGTTTCAACCGGACCAGTTGATAGAACACGCCGCGTTCAAAGATCCGGTTAGGCTGACAGATAAAGGCCGCATTGCTCATCACCAGCCGGGTGGTGTCTTGCTCATCCAGAATCGCATCGAGCACGGTGTCCCGCGCATCAGGCCCAAGCGTGCCGCCCGCCAGTGATTGCAGCGTCTCGCGCAGCAGGGCGCGGTATTTGCCGGGTCCGGGCACTGCGATACCACGCGGCGCAAGCCGGTCCGCGTTCTTCATCAAGGAACGGATCAGCTTTTCGCCATCCGTGCAATTTGCCCCGATATGGGTAACGATCTGCATGGGCCTGTGACTGCTTTCTGCTGTGCTCTTGTTGGTTTTGCGCAGTATAGGCGGTTTTCTGGACAGGGAAACCGGTTTCGGGTAGGGGCAGTGCATGGTGCCCGTCATACCCAAGCAATCTGGTCGGATAAGCCGTGGCGGGCTGCGCCTGCGCCCGGACGCGTGGTCGCTGGGGGCGGTCGCGATTGCCGCACTGGTGCTGATGCCCGTGGTGGCGGTGATCTGGCTGGCCTTTCATCCGACCGAGAATACCTGGCCGCATCTGACTTCGACGACCTTGCCGCGCTATGTCGAGAATTCGGTGGTGATGATGGTTGCGGTGGGCCTGCTGACCGGTGCGATCGGCACAGGGGCGGCATGGCTGGTGAGCATGTATCGGTTCCCCGGCCGCAGATGGGTGCAATGGGCGCTGCTGATGCCGCTGGCGGTGCCGGCCTATGTCGGTGCCTATGCCTTGGTTGATCTGATGGAATATTCCGGCCCGGTGCAAAGCGCGCTGCGTGCCACCTTTGGCTGGACCTCGCCGCGCGACTACTGGTTTCCGGCGATAAGGACGCGCACGGCGGCCATTCTCGTGCTGAGCGCCGCGCTTTATCCCTATGTGTATCTGCTGGCCCGTGCGGCCTTTCGTGAACAATCGGGGGCCGGATATGAGGTGGCCCGCGCGCTGGGCGTCGGCCCGTTTGGCCGGTTCTGGCGCGTCGGTCTGCCGCTGGCGCGTCCGGCGATTGCCGCCGGCATGGCTGTGGCGATGATGGAGACGGTCAACGACTTTGGTGTGGTCGATTACTTTGCGGTGCAGACCCTGACGACGGGGATTTTCAGCGTCTGGCTGCAGGCGGGCAATCTGGGCGGGGCTGCGCAACTGGCCAGTTGTGTGTTGATCCTGATCGTCATGCTGGCGACATTGGAAAAGATCAGCCGCAGAAAGGCGCGGGTGGCCGGACAGGCACGCGGATTGCGCCCGGTGACGCCACAGGTTCTGTCTGGCTGGCAAGGCCGGGTGGCATTTGTGCTGTGCCTGATCCCGGTCTTGGCGGGGTTCGTGTTGCCGGTGGGCATTCTGCTGACCCATGCGATGGACGCGGCGCAATGGGCGGCGCCCGGCCTGTTACGCGCACTTTATCATACGCTGAGTGTCGGCGCGGTGGCGGCATTCCTGACCGTGCTGGGCGGCGTGTTCATGGTTTACGGCGTGCGCCTGTCGGGGCATCGCCTGCCGATCCTGCTCTTGCCGGTGACGGCCATCGGCTATGCCGCACCGGGGGCGGTGCTGGGGATCGGTGTGCTGATCCCCTTGGTCGCATTGGACAATCGGGTGGCGGATGCGGTGCTCGCCCTGACCGGGACCGATCCGGGGCTGATCCTGACGGGAAGTGCGGCGGCGCTGGTCCTCGCCTATGTCGTGCGGTTCTTTGCCATAGCACAGGGCACGGCAGATGCCGCGCTGGGCCGGATTTCACCCAGTCTGCCGATGGCCGCCCGCTCGCTCGGGCGCAGCGCCGGAGGCACGCTGCGCGCCGTGCATGTGCCGCTGATGCGCGCCTCGCTTGGCTCTGCGCTGCTGCTGGTCTTTGTCGATTGCGTCAAGGAGCTACCCGCGACCCTGCTCCTGCGCCCGTTCAACTTTGACACTTTGGCCACGCGGGTGCATGCCAAGGCGAGCCTTGAAAACCTGTCCGAAGCAGCACCCGCCGCGCTGGCCATCACCCTGACCGGCCTGCTGGCCGTGGCATTTCTGGCGCGGGCCAATCGCTGATCTGCGGGCTTGCACGGCGCGGCAGTTCAGGGTAATCCCCGCCGCGTTGCCCCTATAGCTCAGCTGGTAGAGCGTCTGATTTGTAATCAGAGGGTCGGGAGTTCGAGTCTCTCTGGGGGCACCATTCACGCGTATCCTTTTATGTTCTTGCCCGGAAACTGTAATGGTCAGGCAACGGCGGGCTGGCTTTTGTGCCGGTCCCGTGATCCGATGTGCCGGAGGCTTGGTGGCGATCGGGAAAGGTCGGGGCATGTCGGCTGGGGTGCGGGGCAGGACGGCGTTCTGGCGGTCTTTCCTGATGTTCGAGGGGCTGGATACCCCGACGCTCGATCAGATTGCGGCGCGGGCGGTGCGGCGGGACTGGGCGGCGGGCGAGACAATTTTCCGGCGTGGTGAGGCAGGCGATTATCTGGTGGCGCTGGCCGAAGGGCGGGTGCGGCTGTCGCTGGGCACAGCACAGGGGCGCGAACTTGTGTTGCGCCATGCCGAAGCCGGGGATCTCTTGGGGGAAATGGCGCTTTTCGATGCCGAGCCACGCTCAGCCGATGCGGTGGCCGCTGTGCCGACTGCCGGTTTTGTGCTGCACCGGGCGGCGTTTCAGCAAATCGCGGACCAGACTCCGGCGTTGATGGTTGCCGTTACCGGCTATCTTTGCCGCCGCCTGCGCGAAACGACCGATCAGCTTGAGAGTATCGCGCTTTATAATCTGGAGGCGCGGCTGGCGCGGTTCCTGCTGTTCACTCTGCGTCAGATTCATGCTGACGACCTGCCGGACAGCCCAAGCCTGCGGCTTGAATTCAGCCAATCCGATCTGGCTGCCGTCCTTGGCGCGACCCGGCCCAAGGTCAATCAGGCGCTGCAGGCGCTGGGCGATCAAGGTGCGATTGTCCGCGCCGGGGGTGTGATGACCTGCCATGTCGCGGCGCTGCGCGAGCTTGCCGAACCGTTGGCGGATTAGGGTGCGGATCGGCGGGCGGCATCTGCAGACCCGGCTGGCGGCTGGCGTCATTGCGGCGCTGATCGGCATGGTCTGGCTGATCCTGTCGCCGCCTGATGGTCTGCGATTGGCGCAGGAGCGCGGATTTGATCAGTTGATCCGCTGGGCCACGCCAGACCCTTATGACCGGTCGGCCGTCGGGTATGTCGCAGGCGCTGCTGCGGTCCCGCTCACGCCGCCCGTAATCGTTGTCGATCTGGCCGCGCAGGACGAGACGGGGGCGCAGTGGAACCGCGCGGCGACGGCACGGCTGGTGCAACGGCTGGCTGGCGCGGGTCCGGCGGTGATTGTCTTTGACATCGTGTTTTCGGGCAATTGTGCGCAGGATCCGGCCAATGCCGCGCTGACGGCGGGTTTGGCAGAGGGTCCGGTGGCGCTCGGGTTCTTGCTGTCCGAATTTCCGTTGCCTGTGGATGGCCCACCCCCGCGCCTTGCCGTGGCCGGATCGGCGGCGGGGCTGTTCTGGCAGGTGCCGGGCGCAGAGATGGCCTGCCCGCTGTTTGGTGCCGCATCGGCGGGTGCAGGGTCGCTGGCCCTGTTCAGCGACAGTGATGGGCTGGTCCGCCGGGTCCCTGCGGCGGTGGGTATCGGTGGCGCTGTCTATCCCGCGCTGGCTGTCGAGGCGGTACGTCTGGCGCTGGATGATCCCAGCCCGATCATCGGCACCGGGCCGGGGGCCATCGCCGCTCCGTGGTTGCGGCTGGGCGGGCGGCAGATCTGGCTCGACCCCGGCGCAGAGATCCGGCTCGTGCCATCCGGGCCTGCGGTCTGGGCCGCGCGGACATGGCAGGCGGTGCAGGTGCTGGACCCGCAGACCGATCTGGGCCCGCTTGCCGGTGCGGTCGTGTTGGTTGGCAGCAGCCTGCCCGAGCGTGGTGGTCTGCGCACCACAGCGGCCAGTGCGGTGCATCCCTCTGTGCAGATCGAGGCCGATCTGGTGACTTCCCTGCTTTCTGGCACCGTCCCTTTTCGGCAGGCGGCGGCGTCAAAGCGGGAAGCGATGGTTGCCGCCGCAGGCGGGATTGCGGTGCTGATCCTGATCCTGAGCCTGCCGACCTTGCCCGCCATCACGGGCGCGGCGGGGCTTGCGCTGCTCTGGGCGCTGATCGTGGCGCTGGTTTACCGTGGCAGCGGCCTGCTGCTGGACCCGCTTGGGCCGATGCTCGTGACCGCCATCACCGCATTGCTGGCGCTGGTCGGGCAGGCCACACTGACCGGGCGGGCCGAACGGGCGCTGCGCCGCAAGATGGGCCAGCTTTTGCCACCTGCCGTCGTGAGCCGGCTGATCGCGGAACCGGCGCTGTTCCGGCTGGAGGGGGAATCGCGGGTCATCACGGCGGTTTTCACCGATATCGAAGGCTTCAGCGCCACTACGCGCAGTTTGGGGCCACGCGAACTGGTGCGCGTGCTGGATGCCTATTTTACCCTGACCTGTAGCATCGTGCTGCGCCATGGCGGGATGGTGGACAAGATGGTGGGCGATTCCGTGCATGCCTATTTCAACGCCCCGCTTGATCAGCCGCAGCATACCGATGCCGCCATCGCCTGTGCGACCGAGATTATCGCCCAGACCGAGGCATTGCGCCGTGATCCGGCTTTTGCCGCCGCATGTCTGGGACGCACTCGAATTGGGATCGAGACGGGGCCGGTGGTGCTGGGCGATGTCGGGTCGGGGGTCAAGATTGACTATACCGCACATGGTGACGCGGTGAACCTCGCGGCGCGACTGCAGGAGGCGAACAAGGAACTTGGCACCGCCATCTGCATTGGTCCTGCTGCGGCCGCCGTCACCACCGTGGCGCTACGCCCGGTCGGGCTGGTTGATATCCGCAGCTTCGGTCAGCTCAGCCTTCACATACCTGCCTGAAGGGTCATAGCCCGACACTGGCAAAGGCGTTGGTGATCCGCGCCTCGCCCCATTGCACAACCGCGCCCGGCGGGCCGCCTGCCGTGGCAATCTCGACGCCTTCACCCGCGACCAGCCTGACCGTGACAGCGGCAGCGGTCACATCCACGGCGCCGCGTGCCACAAAGACGGCAAAGACCCCGGCACTCGGTCCGGCAAAGAACCGCGTCCCGCGCACGCCGATCCGGGCAAAGGTGGTGCGCAGCGTCAGGTCGATCGGGTCCAGATCGTCGGGCCGGTCAAAGGCCATGGCACCGCCGACAGTAATCTGCCCGCCGATGGCCGCGACAAAACTGTCGATCTCAATGCTGCTGTCGGGGCCGAGGTTGATCTGGGTCGCCTCGTTCAGCATCAGTTCGGCAAAGCTCTGGGTGCCGGTCTGCACGAGGTCACGTTCAAAGAGCGGATCGCTGGGGTTGAGCGGCAGCAGCGCCTCGGCCCGTCGCAGCACGGCGCTGCCTTGTGCGGAGACGGTCCAGCCGATTTCAGATTGCGCAAAGGCGGGGCGGGACAACAGTGTTGTGCCAAGGGCGGCAGAGCCCAGCAGTAGATCACGACGGGCAATGGGCGGCATATTCATCTCCACTCAGGTTGAGTATTCGCGGCCTTGCGGCCAGATATGCCCGGGTTTGGGCGAGCAGACCAGATGGTACAGTCGCTGTGCCTTTCCTCGGTCCGTTCTGATTAAATCTCCGCCTTCTTTTCCGTCCTGTTCCTTTGGGAACATAGGTTGGTTTTTGTGTGGGGCATAAGGGTTTCATCAGATTGCTGATGCACCCAAGCGGACGGTCCAGTCCGACCAACTCAACCAACCAACCCAATCAGGAGAGATACAATGTTCAGATCCTTTG
>Ga0105050_10000819_pt1 | contig 47551 bp, 41 predicted proteins | sample FRY01_FD_78088 | JGI IMG/M metagenome (GOLD analysis project Ga0105050, IMG submission 78088) | Freshwater microbial communities from Lake Fryxell liftoff mats and glacier meltwater in Antarctica - FRY-01 | ecosystem: Environmental > Aquatic > Freshwater > Ice > Glacier meltwater ...
ACCGCGCGGCCCGTGACGGCCAACCCATGCTCGATCCGTCCCCCGCCGCTGCCCGGCATATATGTCGTGCCGGCCAGCGGCTCCCTTATCGCAAGGAAGCCGGGGAAAGTCATAAGACAAGCGTCCATGTCCAACGCAACCGAACGCGCGCCAATGCCAAGGAACCCGCCCACATCCACCAGAACACCCCGGACGTCGCCATCCGCAGTCATCAGGACATCGTCGACCGTGGCGATGTTTTCCCAGTCGTCGGGCACAGCGTCGATTGACGCATCCCAACCCGAGCTTTCGGTGACATAGACGTTCTTGCCGATGAACTCGCTGCCATATATCGTCGCTGCACCCGACTGGGTGATGTAGACGCTGCCTTCGGCCATTGCCCCTTCAGGAGCTGCCATTTCGGCTGTGACCGGCGCCGTCGTTGTGCCATCGGTCGTTGCGGCGGTCTGCGCGAAGGCCGGGACAGTTGCGAAGGCGACGAGGGCCGTCGTCAAAAGGATATGTTTCACTGGATTTTCCTCCGTTAGTGATACAGCAAGAACGGGTGGAGCCGCCGATTGTTCCTGAATTTCGGGCAAAGAAATAGTTTCTTTGCCGGGAACCATTGGCGCATGAGATTTTTTGGATACAGTGCAACAAAAGCCGGGAGACGCGGTTGCCGAAGCCTCGCGAGGCGCAGTGACACGGCAACCACCGCATTCTTCAACCGGTCGGCACAAGCGGCCTGGCCATCCGGGCGACAACATGCTGCGCCATCTGGTGAAGGCGTTGGCCGAAATGCACCCCGATGTGCCGCTCTGCCTGCATCAGGGTCACGGCAATTCCGAAGCAACCTGCATGTCGGCAATCAGGCATGGTCGCGAGCCCGGGCAGTGATGGGATCAGGGCTACATGGCCCTCAGCAAGGTTGACGAAAGGGCAAGGTCTTATTGCCTTGACTTGCAGTTTGGTGACTGACCTAATTTGCGCACAAGCCGGGTTTACCGGCGGCGCCCCGAAACCAACAGCGAGAATGAAAAATGAGCTTGATGTCCAGATATGTCGCGGTGGCGGCGATGGCCGCGTTGCCGTTTGTGTATTCACCCCCGGTGCAGGCGGAAACGCCCGCCGATACCCTGATCCAGGCGTGGGCGATTGATGATGTGATCACGCTCGACCCCGCCGAAGTGTTTGAATTCACCGCATCCGAGGTTCTGGGAAACGCCTACCAGACCATCATCGGCTATGATGTGGATGACGTGTCCGACATCTTTGGCGTGGTTGCGGAAAGCTGGACCACTTCGGAAGACGGAAAGACCTTTACCTTCAAGGTGCGGGAGGGCAACAAGTTTGCCTCGGGCAATCCGGTGACGGCGGCCGATGCGGTTTATTCGCTGACGCGCGCTGTGAAACTTGATAAATCGCCCGCGTTCATCCTGACCCAGTTCGGTTTCGACGCCGGGAATGTGGACGCGATGATCCGCCAGACCGGCGATTTCACCTTTGAATTCGAGATGGACAAGGCCTATGCGCCGACGCTGGTGCTGTATTGCCTGACCGCGACCGTGGCCATGGTGGTGGACTCGGTGCTGGTCAAGGAAAACGAAGTTGACGGCGATTTCGGATACAACTGGCTCAAGACGGCCTATGCCGGATCGGGGGCCTTCACCATCCGCGAATGGCGCGCCAACGAAGTCGTCGTGATGGAGCGTAACGACAATTATGTGGGCGACGTGCCTGCCATGGCGCGCGCAATCTACCGCCATATCCCCGAACCCGCGACGCAACGCTTGCTGCTGGAAGCCGGCGACATCGATATTGCCCGCAACCTGGGACCGGAGGAAATGACGGCGCTGGCCAGCAACCCCGACATCGTGATCGAGTCGGGCGTGAAAGGCTCGATCTACTACATGGGCCTGAACCAGAAGAATGAATTTCTTGCAAAGCCCGAAGTGGCAGAAGCAATGAAGTATCTGGTGGATTACGCGACGATTGCCGACACCATCATGAAGGGCAAGGTCGAGGTTCATCAGGCGTTCCTGCCGACCGGTTTTCTTGGGGCGCTGGAAGACACCCCCTATGCCCTGAACGTCGAGAAAGCCAAGGAACTTTTGGCGAAAGCCGGACTTCCGGATGGCTTTACCGTGACAATGGATACCCGCAACACCGCCGACATTACCGGCATCGCGACCGCAATCCAGCAAACCATGGCTTCTGCGGGCATCACGCTGGAACTGATTCCCGGCGATGGCGGCCAGACGTTGACGAAATACCGCGCCCGGACGCATGATATCTACATCGGGCAGTGGGGCCCGGATTATCAGGACCCCCACACCAACGCCGATACTTTCGCGCGCAACCCCGACAACTCGGATGAGGCGGCGTCCAAGCCGCTGGCATGGCGCAACGCCTGGGACATTCCGGAAATGACGCTGAAGGCAGACGCTGCCGTGCTGGAACCTGTCGCCGACGCCCGCGCCACAATGTATGTGGAACTGCAAAAGGAACATCAGGCAACGTCGCCTTTCGTGATCATGTTCCAACAGATCGAAGTGTTGGGTTTGCGGTCCAACGTAAAGGGCTTTGTGGTCGGGCCATCGTTCAACGACAACTCGTTCCAGAAGGTGACGAAGTAATATGGCAGGCACAGTGCCTGTACAAAGGGAAGGGCGCTTCGGCGCCCTTCCGGCCTGGCTTTGGAAGGCAGTAAAACTGGTTCTGACTGTCGCCGTCACGTTTCTGGGGTTGCTTCTGGTCACTTTCTTGATCGGACGCGTGGTGCCGGTGGACCCCGTGCTTGCCGTCGTCGGTGACCGGGCCAGCCAGTCGGTCTATGACCGCGCGTTCATCGAACTGGGGCTGGACAAGCCGATTTACGAACAATTCTGGATCTATCTGCAAAAGATCCTGTCGGGAGATCTTGGGACGTCCTTCCTGACCAAGAAGCCGATCATCGAAGACATCGCCCGCGTCTTTCCCGCGACGCTTGAACTTGCCACGGTGGCCATTCTGATCGGCACGCTGGTGGGGGTGCCGGTCGGCGTCATGTCTGCGGTGAAGCAAGGCAGTCTGTTCGACCAGGTGGTGCGCGTTGTCGGTCTTATCGGCTATTCCGCGCCAATATTCTGGTTGGGCTTGCTGGGGCTTTTGGTGTTTTACGCGCAGCTTGGCTGGGTTTCAGGGCCAGGGCGCATTGATATCGCGTATGAATACTCGGTTACGCAGGTCACGGGCCTTTTGCTGATCGACACCGCGATGCAGGGCCAATGGGATGCGTTTCTTAACGTGGTCAGCCACATCATGCTGCCCGCGACGCTGCTTGGCTATTACTCGATGGCCTATATCAGCCGGATGACCCGCAGTTTCATGCTGACCGAACTGGCGCAGGAATACGTGGTGACGGCGCGGGTCAAGGGCGTCGCGGAATGGCGGATCATCTGGGTCCATGCCCTGCGCAATGCTGCGGTGCCGCTGGTGACAGTGATTGCGCTGTCTTATGCCGGATTGCTGGAGGGGTCGGTTCTGACCGAAACCGTTTTCGCGTGGCCCGGACTGGGGGTGTATCTGACGAATTCGCTGCAAAACGCGGATATGAGCGCGGTTCTGGGTGGTACATTGGTGATCGGAGTGATTTTCGTTGGCCTCAACCTGCTTTCCGACCTGCTGTACACCTTGCTTGACCCCCGCGTGCGGAGGCGGACATGAAGGCGATGTCACAGGACTGGCTGCTGACCGATCAGCCCGCATCGCGCAGGCAAGCCCGGCTGGGGCAGGCGTGGCGTACCTGGCTTGCCCTGCGCGCCAACCGGCTGGCGATGGTGGGGCTTGGGATCGTGGTTCTGCTGGTGCTGGTTGCGCTTTTTGCGCCGCTGCTGGCCCCTTACGACCCATTAAGGGGCGGTGATCTGCGGACGGAACGGCTGTTGGCGCCGTCATGGGCGCATTGGATGGGCACCGACGATCAGGCGCGCGACATCCTCAGCCGGATCATCCACGGGTCACGTCTGACGCTGCTGGTGGTGGCGCTGGTCGCGGTGATCGCCACGCCGATCGGTTTGGCCGTTGGTACCACGGCGGGCTATTTTGGCGGCTGGGTTGATGTGGTTCTGATGCGTATCACGGATATTTTCCTTGCATTTCCTCGGCTTATCCTTGCGTTGGCGTTTGTGGCCGCGCTTGGGCCGGGGATCGAAAACGCCATCATCGCCATTGCCATTACATCCTGGCCGCCCTATGCGCGGCTGGCTCGGGCCGAAACGCTGACCATCCGCGAGGCCGATCACATCAACGCCATTCGCCTGCAAGGGGCATCATCCCTGCGCATTCTCTGGGGGCACGTGACGCCGCTGTGCCTGTCGTCGGTGATCGTGCGGGTCACGCTGGATATGGCGGGCATCATTCTGACGGCGGCCGGCCTTGGCTTTCTTGGCCTTGGCGCGCAGCCTCCGCAGCCGGAATGGGGGGCGATGATTGCCTCGGGCCGTCGGTTCATCATTGATTTCTGGTGGGTCGCCACCATGCCCGGCATAGCGATTTTTGTGGTGTCGCTGGGGTTCAACCTGTTGGGCGACGGGTTGCGCGATGTGCTGGACCCGAAGGGGGTAAAATGACCAACCTTCTGACGGTGGACGATCTGCGCATTACCTTTCCCACACGCAACGGGCCATCCGAGGTGGTGCGCGGGGTGTCGTTTACCCTGGGCCGCGAACGGCTGGGCATTGTGGGCGAAAGCGGTTCGGGCAAATCGCAGACCGGGCGCGCCTTGCTGGGGCTGACGCCGGCACCCGGCAAGGCCACGGCCAAACGACTGGAGTTTGAAGGGATCGATCTGCGCGCGGCCACTCCTGCGACTTGGCGCAGTCTGCGCGGTGTGCGGATCAGCATGGTGATGCAGGATCCAAAATTCTCGCTCAACCCGGTGATGACAATCGGGCGCCAGATTGTCGAGGCGTACCGCACCCAGAAGGGCGGCGCGAAACGCGATGCCCGTGATCGTGCCATCGCAATGCTGGAGGCCGTGCAGATCCGCGACCCGGACCGCGTGTTTAACGCCTACCCGCACGAGCTTTCGGGCGGCATGGGTCAGCGCGCGATGATTGCGATGATGCTGATTACCGAACCCGATCTGTTGATCGCTGACGAGCCGACCTCTGCCCTTGACGTGACGGTGCAGCTTGAGGTGTTGGGCATTCTTGACCGGCTGGTCGCCGACCGCGGCATGGGCCTTATCTTCATCAGCCACGACCTGCGGCTGGTGTCCAGCTTTTGCGATCGGGTGCTGGTCATGTATGCCGGCCGGATCGTGGAGGAGTTGCGCGCCAGCGACCTTGCGCAAGCGCAGCACCCCTATACGCAGGGGCTGTTTGCCTGCCTACCGCGCATCGAAGGCGGCACGCGCCCTTTGCGCACATTGCAACGTGACGCGGCCTGGGCGCTTTGATGCCATTGATCGAAGTCGATAATCTGGAAGTGACATTCGGACACGGCCGCGATGTGGTGGCGGCGGTACGTGGTGTGTCGCTGGCGGTGCAGCAGGGCGAAAGCTATGGCATCGTCGGTGAAAGCGGGTCTGGCAAATCGACCGTGCTGCGCGCGATTTGCGGGCTGGCGCCGGTGACGGGCGGCACCATCCGCATCGACGGCACGCTATTGACGAAGCCCCGGACACCCGCGTTCTATCGCCGGGTACAGATGGTGTTTCAAGACCCCTACGCGTCACTTCATCCGCGCCACACCGTTGACGGTGTTTTGTCAGAACCCCTTGCCATTCATGGCTTTTCTGACCGCGAAGGCCGTATAGAACGGGCGTTGCAGGACGTTGGCCTTGGCGGCGGTTTCCGCTTTCGCTATCCGCATCAACTGTCTGGCGGGCAGCGGCAACGGGTGGCTATTGCGCGCGCGCTGATACTGGAGCCGACGATCCTGTTGCTGGACGAACCTACTTCGGCGCTTGATTCGTCCATTCAGGCCGAGGTGCTGAATCTGCTCGACCGGTTGCGCCGTGAGCGCGGGCTGACCTATGTACTGGTCAGTCACGATCTGGCCGTGGTCGCGCATATGTGCGAGCGACTGGTGGTGATGCAGCACGGTCTCGCGGTGGAAGAACTGACGCGGGACGCGCTGCAACACCGTCAGGCGCAACAGCCCTACACACGTGCCCTGCTGCTGGCGAGCGAGGGTTACGGTGCGGGCCTGCCTGCTTGAGGAAAGCCGATTTGCAAAGCATCCGCCGGCATCCCCGAGGCACATACGGGGCTTGCGGATCCGAATATCGCTGCCAAATAATGGGTGGTGAAACAAACTGCCACGCTGCAGGCTGTCGAAAGCCGCAGTTCAATCCGAAAGGTACAACATGACCGCCAGCCCCTACACCCCGCCCGACGTCTGGACGTGGAACAACGCCAACGGTGGCCAGTTTGCCAATATCAACCGACCGATTGCCGGCGCCACGCACGACCAGCCGTTGCAGGTGGGCAAGCATCCGCTACAGCTTTATTCGCTGGCGACACCGAACGGCGTGAAGGTGACTGTGTTGCTGGAGGAGCTTCTGGCCCAGGGCCACAGCGGCGCAGAATATGACGCGTGGTTGATCAAGATCGGTGACGGCAACCAGTTTGGCAGCGGCTTTGTCGACGTGAACCCCAACTCCAAGATCCCGGCGTTGATGGACCATTCCTTGACCCCGCCGCAGCCGGTGTTCGAATCAGGCGCAATCTTGCTGTATCTTGCCGAAAAGTTTGACGCGTTTCTGCCCACGGATGCGAGAGGCCGGACCGAGTGCTTGTCGTGGCTTTTCTGGCAAATGGGCAGTGCGCCGTATCTTGGCGGTGGGTTTGGCCATTTCTATGCCTACGCGCCGATGAAGATCGAATATTGCATCGACCGTTTCGCGATGGAAACGAAACGCCAGCTCGACGTCTTGAACCGCCACCTGGAAAGCCGCGACTGGGTGGCTGGGGGTGTCTATTCGATAGCCGATATGGCGATCTGGGCGTGGTATGGCCAACTGGCTCTCGGGCGGCTTTACGAAGCGGCAGAGTTTCTTGATGTCGCGTCCTATACCCATGTTGTCCGCTGGGCCGAAACGATCGACGCCCGCCCTGCGGTGCTGCGCGGACGCATGGTGAACCGTATCTTTGGCGCGTTGGACACCCAACTGCACGAACGTCACGACGCGGCGGATTTTGACACACAGACGCAGGACAAATTGCAGACTTAGCGCGGCAGGTGCCAACCGGCGATCTGGCGGGCATCTGCGGCCCGTCGTGCATCCCGTCGCGCATCCCGCCACGTCAGACCATGCCAAAGGATATCGCCATGCCCTCGTCGCACGACCTTTCGGTGGCGTCGTATAATATTCATAAGGGTGTCGGTACGGACCGGCGGCGTGATCTGGCGCGAACGGCTGCTGTCATATCCGAAATCGGCGCGGATATTCTGGCGCTGCAAGAGGCGGATACCCGGTTCGGCACCCGCACCGGCTTGCTTGATCTGGAAAGCCTGCGGCGGGATCTGGGGCTGATTGCAGTGCCGCTGGACGGGGTAGGGGTTGCGCATGGCTGGCATGGCAACCTTTTGCTGGTGCGCAACGCACTGGTGCAAAAGGTGCACCAGATTGCATTGCCGGGGTTCGAGCCGCGCGGTGCGCTGGTGACGGATCTGGTGATCAGAGGTCAGCCGTTGCGGGTTGTAAATGCCCACCTGGGCCTTTTGCCCGCGTCGCGCGTGGCGCAGGCGCGCGCGCTGCTGAACAGACTTGGCAACCTTGAGGCGCGGCCAACCCTGTTGATGGGCGATCTGAACGAGTGGAGCAGCAAAAGCGCCGCGCTGAAAGCCTTGGGTGAACATTTCACCATAGGGCATCCGCGCCCCAGTTTCCCCTCGCGCTATCCGATGCTGGCGCTTGACCGGATGATGTTGTCGCCGCACGGCGAGTTGCTGGATATCGCTACTCATGACAGCCTTCTGGCCCGCCGTGCATCGGACCATTTGCCGATCACCGCCAAACTGCGTCTCGCGGCGCGGCAAGGTGGACACGCGCCATGATACCGGCAGGGTTTGACGTCGTCATCTGGGGTATCGCCGCCGCAGTGGCTATCGGGCTTGCGTCCTGGCTGGCCCGCCCGTCGTACCGACAGTTCATGCGCAAGGCGCGGGGGCCGAAATCACTTTCGCTGCCGCGTGGTGCTGTGCTGACCGGGCTGGATACCATGCTGGACCCGCTGGAGGCGCAAAATCCCGGTCAAGACGGGCTGATGACGCTGCTGGACAGCGACGATGCGTTCGCCGCGCGGGCGCTTTCGGCGGCACAGGCGGGGCGTAGCATCGATCTGATGTATTATATCTGGGAAACCGATCTGACCGGCTGGCTGCTGATTGATGCGTTGTTTGCGGCTGCAGACCGGGGAGTGCGTATCCGGCTGCTGCTGGATGATGTAAATGTGCAGGGGTTCGACCCGGCGTTTCTGGCGTTGACGCAACACCCGTTGATCGAGGTGCGTCTGTTCAATCCGACGCGCAACCGGGGCCATGTTGTTCGCCGCGGTCTTGAGATGTTTCTGGGACTGGCGCGATTCAACCGCCGGATGCACGGCAAGATGTGGATTGCCGACGGGCGTTTGGCGATCATCGGCGGGCGCAATATCGGTGACAGCTATTTTGGCGCGACCGCGAACGGCACACGCAAAGCGGTTGATGCCGACATGCTGCTGGTTGGACCAAAAGTAAACGAGGTGGAGGCTCTGTTCGACAGCTATTGGAACCTTGGGTTGTCGCTGCCGATCCTTGCGCTTTGGCCGGGGTTCAAGATGAAGCTCAAGAAATTTCGCGCGCGGCTGTCGTGTGAAGTCGGCTCGGCAGCGTCGCGCGGCTATCTTGCGCGCACGCTGGATGGGCGCAAGGCGCAGTTGGCGCTGACCGGGCGCCTTTACTGGACAGACAGCGTGCAACTGTTGGCCGACCCTCCGGACAAGGCGTATGGCGCACATTCGGCACCATGGATGGCGACCGCAATTGCGGGAATTCTGGCCGCTGCAAAAACCGAGGTGCTACTTGTCACGCCCTATTTCGTGCCCGGGCGAGCCGGGCTTGACGGGTTGACCGCGCTTGCGGCGCGCGGAGTAAAGGTCAGACTTCTGACCAATGGTCTTGTGTCGACCGACGCGCTGCTGGTCTATGGCGCATATCGCCGCTATCGCGGGGCACTTTTGGCCGCAGGGGCAGCGGTGCATGAGTTCGCACCTCCGGCCATCAAAGGCCGAACTCGTGATATGCTGCATTCCAAAGTGTTCGTGATCGACGGTCGCCAAGCGATTGTAGGCTCTCTCAACTTCGATCTTCGTTCGGCGTTTACCAATACTGAACTCGGGCTTTTGTTCGAACATCCGGCACTTGTCGCAGATATTACCGCGATGTTCGATGCGCGCAGCCGTCCTGATCAGGCCTATGCCGTCACGCTGCGCGACAATGCCCTGCGCTGGAACGTGTCCCGGCCCGGCCTGCCCGCGATCATGGTGGTGGAACCCGAAGCCAGCCGGTCGCAGCGGGCGGTGTCATGGGTGGTCGGGTTGTTACCAATACAGGCTTATCTGTAGCGCATTCACGATTCGGGTGATCCGTTCGCAGACAAACCGTTTCCGGGCACCGGAACCGCGCGATCAGGGCAGCAACCGTCAGCCGCTTCCACTGCGGCAACCACGACCCGTTGCGCGCAGCCGGGGCAATGGCGGGGTGCTGAATGTGCCGCGGGCTGCGGCGCATCATTCTTCGCCTTACTTGACGTGCATCAAGTTGCCGCTGCCCGATCCCGGTTAATCTGGTCCTGAGCAGTCGTCGCAGGGATGAACGTCATGCCGACCACCGAGAAACCGGGGTTCCGCTTCCCCTCCGCGTTTACCATCCTGTTTGCACTGATCATCCTTGTCGCCGCCCTGACATGGATCATCCCGGCCGGAAAGTACGAGCGCATCCCGTCCGAGGCCCTGGGCAAGGATGTGCCCGTCGCGGGCAGCTATGCGCCCACGGACGCCAACCCGCAGGGCTTTTTCGACGTCATCCTGGCCCCCATCGCCGGGTTTTATGACCCGGTCGCCTATACGGCCAACGCGATCGATGTCTCGCTCTTCGTGCTGATCATCGGAGGGTTCATCGGTGTGGTGACGGCTTCAGGTGCCATTGACGCAGGTATCGCCCGGGCGATGGTGCAGATGAAGGGTCGGGAAAACTGGATGATCCCGTTCCTGATGGCGCTGTTCGCGCTTGGTGGCACCACCTACGGCATGGCCGAGGAAACGCTGGCCTTCTACGTGCTGCTGATACCGGTGATGATCGCGGCCAAGTTCGATGCGCTGACGGCAGTCGCGGTGATCTTGCTGGGCGCGGGAGTCGGCGTTCTGGGCTCTACCATCAACGCGTTTTCGACCGTGATCGCGTCGGATGCGGCGGGTGTAACATTTGCGGACGGGCTGATGCTGCGACTGGTCATACTTGCGATCTGCTGGGTCGTCACCGTTGCCTTCGTGATGCGCTATGCCGCACGTGTCAGGGCGGACCCCTCGAAGTCTTTGGTCTACGACAAGAAGGCCGAAAACGAGGCGCATTTCCTGAAAGAGACCCCCGCCGAGGCTGGTAACTTTACCGGGTTGCACAAGATCGTCCTGACCCTTTTCGCGCTGACCTTTGGTGTGATGATCTGGGGCGTTTCGGTCGGCGGCTGGTGGATGGCCGAAATGAGCGGACTGTTTCTTGCTGCTGCGGTCGTCATCGGCATCGTGGCCCGGCTTGGCGAGGTCAAGCTGGTCGAAAGTTTCGTGAACGGCGCGCGTGACCTGTTGGGCGTGGCGCTGATTATCGGTCTTGCGCGCGGGATCGTCGTGGTCATGGATGCGGGCCACATAACCGACACCATACTGCACAGCGCCGAAGCGGGCGTGGCGGGGTTGCCCCGCACCGCGTTCATTCTGGTCATCTACTGGATCGAGGTCGGGATGTCGTTCTTCGTGCCATCCACCTCGGGCCTTGCGGTTCTGTCCATGCCGATCCTGGCCCCCGTCGCTGATTTTGCAGGCGTCAAGCGCGAACTGGTCGTCACCGCCTTTGCCACCGCCAGCGGCATGGTCAACCTTGTTACCCCCACTTCGGCTGTCGTGATGGGCGGGCTGGCCATCGGGCGGGTGCCCTATGAGCGTTGGCTCCGCTTTGTCTGGCCGCTGTTGGTCGTGCTGACGATCATCATCATGGCGGCACTTGCGCTGGCCGTCACATTCGGAGGCACGACATGACCCTGACCTGTGGTATTCCCTCCGGGGCCGTGCAGTTGCGCCGTGTCATGCTTCACCGTCCGGGATCCGAAACTGCCGATCCCGGTGACGGGCGTTGTCGCGCCCATGTTGTAGGGTGCCGAACCGGGGCGCGGGCGCGGCGGGTCGCATTGCATGACCTGCCCCCTGATCCGTGACGCTGTGGTGACGCACACATTTCATAGGGGCCTGACATGCGCATCGTGGTGGCCCTTGGCGGCAATGCTCTTCTGAAACGCGGCGAGCCGATCACGGCCGAGGCGCAGCACACCAATGTGCGCATCGCAGCGGCGGCACTGGCCGATCTTGCGCGCGATAATCAGATCATCGTGGCGCATGGCAACGGTCCGCAGGTCGGGTTGATGGCACTGCAATCCTCGGCTTATGCCCCCGGTAATCCGTGGCCGCTGGATATTCTGGGGGCCGAAACCGAAGGCATGATCGGTTATCTGATCGAGCAGGAACTGATGAACGCCCTGCCCTCCGGCACCGATTGCGCGACCCTGCTGACGCGGGTGGAGGTCGATCCGCAAGACCCGGCGTTCGATCAGCCCACCAAGCCCATCGGCCCGGTCTATACCGCCGAAGAGGCAAAACTGGTGCGGGCCGAACACCGCTGGTCGATGGTCGAGGAGGCAAAGGGCGGGTTGCGCCGCGTCGTGCCATCACCTTTGCCCGTCGCCATTCTGAGCATCACCCCGATCCGCCTGCTGGTCGAGGCCGGGGTCTGCGTGATCTGCGCAGGTGGCGGTGGCATTCCGGTGGTGCGCAAGGCAGACGGCAAGATGGAGGGCGTCGAGGCGGTGATCGACAAGGACCGCACCTCGGCCCTGCTGGCGCAGGCGTTGAATGCCGACGTGCTGCTGATGCTGACCGATGTAGAGGCGGTGTTTCGCAACTGGGACCAGCCGGATCAGGTGGCTATAAGCGTGATCGCCCCCGATGCACTGGACGAGATGAGTTTCGCGGCGGGGTCGATGGGCCCGAAAATTACGGCCGCCAGCGATTTTGTGCGGGCGGGCGGCAAGCTGGCCGGGATTGGCCGCTTGCAAGACGCGCGCGCCATTGTCGAAGGGCGGGCGGGCACGCAGGTGCGCCGCGACACCACCACGGCTCCCCTTTCGCCCAACGAAAAGCAAGGTCGCACCAAGACAAGACACCAATCTGCGGCAGCGTCCGGCACCGAATAGGGTGCGAAGGCAGGACGTGGCATACATGAAAAACATGCGGGCTCGCTTCCATGTATGGCGCCGCGATGCTACTCAAGATAATCGTCAAGGCGTGGTCCGCGCAGCCTGTCGCCAGTGTTGCACCGTGCGGATCGCGAATGGGACATCACAAGAATCGAGGATATCCGATGCTGCCAAAGAATTATCACGCGCCAACCACCCCAAATGCAGAAGCCGCGTGCATGGCCATCGGCCCGCCCGTTGTCATGTGGCAGTGTTGGCCGATATTGCTTTCGATCGCCCTTCTGGCACTCGGGGCCTGCACTGTCCCGATCAGTCAGGCCACTGACAAATCTACGGGGTTCATCAAGGAATTGCCGGAAGGGGTGGCCTTGTTGGCAGCACCCTTTCAGAACCTTCAGGAGGTAACCTTGCGGCCCGAAGACGGGTGCTATTGGTACCGCCACATAGGACCGGTTGAAACGACGATGTTGCCACTGCTGACGGTCGAAGGACGGCCGATCTGCACGCAGGTTGCGGCCAAGCCACCGATTACGGGCTGACAGAGCCGAGCGATTGCAGCGCGCTTATCGCCAGGGCTTCCGACAAGGGTCACTAATCCGGGCCAAGGCGATTGATATGCGTGCGCGCTTCACCGACCTTGACGTGTGAGCATGCGGGCCGACGTCAGCTGGTCGTAGCCACGTTGCCCTCCTCAGCGGGGTAAAGGTGCGCGGTCACTCCTGTCGCGACCTGATCAAACAGATCATTGATATGCGGCATCACCATGCGAACGCAGCCCGAGCTTGCGCGGCTGCCGATCGAACGCGGAAGTGGCGTGCCATGAATGCGCAAATAGGTATCGCGGTTCCCGACGAAGAGGTAAAGAGCGCGCGACCCCAGCGCGTTTGCGGGGCCGGGGTCCATCCCGTCCGCGTATTTGGCATAGACTTCGGGCTCGCGCCTGATCATGTTCGGCGTGGGCGTCCAGCTCGGCCACTTTGCCTTGCGCCGGATCGTGTAGGTGCCGGGTTCGTAAAGCCCGTCACGGCCGATGGCGACACCGTAGCGCATGGCCGTTCCATCACCCTGAATATGATACAAATATCGCGCAATTGCATCGACATGGATATCGCCCGGAACAAGCCCCTCGCGAGCTTCGACCAACCGTGGAAGCAGGCGCGGATGCAAACCCCAAAGGTTGGTTGTCGCACCGTCGTAGCCTGGGGGAGTCACCTGAGCATCCCACGCGGACCACTGGTCTTGCAGACTAGTTGATGCGAAAACCGGGGCGGCAATCGCCGGGGAAAACAGAGCGGCTGTGGATAGGATGAAATGGCGCCTGTTGAACATGTGCATCGCTTTCTAAGGATTATGTTACAGCGAAAACCTTTTGAGGACGCACTGGTTCCTTCCAAAGGGCGGATACCGGCCCCAATGTCTATTCAAGTCTGTGTGACTTGCGGCCACTTGACCCCCTTCCGGCGATGAGACGGCTGTGAAGCGTCAACCACCTTGCCCGATCGCGACAACCATCCTGGGCGGCATTGACGCCGCTGAGGTTGGCGTTCTGTCCGCGCCCGCCTACCCGCAAGTTGCAGGCGCGGCCGCCGCATCATGCCCAGGCGGAGCGTGCCATTGCTGCCGTTTGTTGCTTTGAACATTTCATCTCGCATTTGACCGCAACGCGACATCTTGCGAATGTCAAATCCTCGCCGGTAACGTCAAGCGCGGCAGGTCTTTCAGACGTCCCTCAACCCGTAACGCCGGATTTTGTCTGCCAAGGTCCGCCGCGGCGTTTGCAGGATTTCGGCGGCTTTAATGGAATTGCCGCGGCATTTCTCCAGAACCGCGGCGATTTCGCGGGATTCGAAGCCGGCAACGCGTTCTGCAAGCGACCCGGCGGGTTGCGATGGCACCTCCATCCCATGAGGCGCATGTGAAGAATGAAGACCAAGAGCATGGGCATCAGCCGCGTTGCGCAACTCGCGCACATTTCCGGGCCAAGGGCGGCGCATGAGATCGCGGCGCAGGGCAAAGCTGATTTCGGGGGCCGGGCGAAGGTTGCGCCGGGCGGTCTCGGTGGCAAAATGGCTGTAAAGCAGAACAATGTCGTTGCCGGTCTGGCGCAGCGGCGGTGTGGCAATTTCTGCACCGGCAAGGCGGTAGAAAAGATCGGCGCGAAATTCACCCAACTGCGTGGCCTGCCGCAGATCAGCCTTGCTGATGGCGATGACCCGTAAATCCAACGGGCGAATGTTTGCTTCGCCCAGTCGCTGCACCGTGCGTTCGCCCAACACCCGCAACAGTTTGGCCTGCATTGCCAGCGGCAGACTTTCGATCTCGTCCAGAACCAGCGTGCCGCCCGAGGTCGCTTCGATCTGGCCGGGGCGCGTCGCTCCGGCACCGGGAAATGCACCCGCAGCGTGGCCGAACATCTCGATTTCGAACAGGGCTTCCGGCAGGGCGGCGCAATTGACCACCTGAAACTTTGCAGCGGCGCGGGGACTTGCCTGATGCAAAGCGTGGGCGACAAGCTCTTTGCCGGTGCCGGTTTCGCCAGTAATCACCACATCGACCGGCAACGGGGCCAGCAGGGCGATGCGGTCGCGCAGGGCGCTGAGGGCGGACGACTCGCCCAGCAGCGACGGGGTGCCGCTTTTGCCCAGCAAAGCCTGAAGCCGCGCCAGTTCGGCCCGCGTGGCGCGTGCCCGCAAGACCCGTGACAAGACCATAAGAAGGTGCTGGCTGTCGTAGGGTTTTTCCAGAAAGTCCTCTGCGCCCGCCTGGATGGCGCGGACAGCATGGGTCACGTCGCCATGCCCGGTAAGCACGATCACCGGCAGATCCCAACCCTTGGTGCGCACCGCCTGCAACAGCGCAATGCCGTCCATGCCGGGCATCCGAAGGTCGGTCACAAGGGCGTCGGGCAGCGCCGATTGGCAGGCCAGAAGTGCTGCCGCCGCATCGGAGAACCCATCGGCGCGATAGCCCGCCGCCCCAGCCAGATCACACAGCGCGGCCAGATGGTCTGCATCGTCATCGACGATGAAAAGGTGTGCGGGGGCCGGGTGAGAGGCGGTCATTCCGCAGCCCGGTGGAGATGGGTGTCAGCGTGGGGCAGACTGATCCGGACTTCGGTTCCACCACCAGGGGCTGCGCTGAAAACAAGGTCGCCGCCGAACTCGCCCAAAATGGAACGGCTGATCGACAGACCAAGGCCAAGGCCTTCACTGGCCGATTTGGTGGTGAAGAACGGCTCGGCCACGCGCGGCAGGTCTTCGGCCGCGATGCCGGGGCCGTTATCGGCGACGGTGAGGAGAACGGTTGCAGCGTCTTGCGTGGCGCGCAGGGTAATCTGCGGGTTCGGGCGGTTTTCAACGGCGTCCAACGCATTCAAAAGCAGATTGACCAGCACCTGTTCCATCCGCACTGGCCCGGCCCAAACCGTCAGCGGCGCGGATGGGGGCAGAAATACCGGGGTCACGCCGACGGCCCGGGCACGGGGCGTGACCAGTTCCAGCGCACTGGCAATCACCGGAACCAGATCGACCAGCACGCGCTCGCCGGGTTCTTTGCGCCCGAAACTTTTGAGGTGTTTCGTGGTTCGCTGCATCCGCCGGATCAGCCCGCGCACGGTGGCCAGACGCCGGGCTGTAGCGGTGTCAGTTTCGGGCAGGGACAGTTCGGCGGCGGCCAATGTCGCCTCCATCGCGGCAAGAGGCTGGCTGATTTCATGCACAATCGCGGCAGACATGCGCCCGAGGGCTGCCATCTTTTCCGAGTGGATCAAGCCTTGCTGTGCGGCGCGCAGCTCGATTTCGGCCTGACGCCTGGCTTCGACCTCGCGCGCCAAGGCGGATGTGCGTTCGGTCACACGGGCTTCCAGAACCTCGTTCTGGCGCAGGCGCAATGCCGTAAGCTGGCGGCGCTGTTGCAGCACCATGGCGACGGTCAGCAGGACCAGCGACACCAGTGCCGCGCCCATGGCCCATCCGGCTGCGCTGGCCAAAGCGGGGCCTGTCGGGGCAGCAGCCAGCAGGTGCCAGCCGGAGCGGTCCAGCACGGTCAGCCTTGGATGCAGCGCGCCAAAGGCAAAGCGCGATGCGGCAAGTTCCCCGGAATTCAGCAAAGGCACCGTTTGCGACAGGTCATTCCCGTCATAGGTGCGCTGGAGAGCAAGCCGGGTCAGGGCGTCGGCAGGCAGGGGACGCAGCGGGCGATAGACCCAATCGGGCCTGCCAGACAAGAACACCACACCATCGGCATCGGCCAAGGCCATTGCAAGGCCCGCCTGTTGCCATGTGGATTGCAGGGGCTGAAGATCGACCTTCACCACCATCACCCCGGTTGCACCACCCGTGCTGATCCGGGTCGACAGGAAATAGCCGGGCAGACCGGTCGTCACGCCAATGGCGTAGAATTGCCCCCGCCCCGTGGACATGGCTTCGCGGAAATACGGGCGAAAGGCGTAGTTCTCTCCGACAAAACTGCCCGGCTCTGCCCAGTTCGATGCGGCGATTGTCACGCCGGTATCGTCGAGCAGATAAAGCTCCGCCGCGCCGGAATGATCGGCGACGCGTTTCAGATAGCGACTGGCGGCTTCATATGCCGAACGGCCTCCAAGGGCGGCAGCGATGCGGGCATCTTCACCCGCCACATCAGGCAGGGCGCGAAACCGGCTTATTTCGGCTTCCACGGCGCGGCTGGTCAGCACAAGCTGTTGATCGAGGCCGGATTGCAGCCCCGAGATCGCAAGGTTCCATGCCACAGCAAAGGCCAAAGCCGCCGAAGCACCGGCCGCCAACAGCAAAAGCCAACTGCGCCCCCCGATCAAGGCCCTGATCCTTTGTGCCATTCCTCCTCCGTGCAGGGGCGCAGCACGACCGTCGCGCCCGTCTCGGGTATATCATGGCAGATCGCACCGCTGCACAAGTGCCAGCCGCCGTCGGTAGCGGCCGAGGTGGCAAGGGTCAGGCTGGGCAAGGGGGCGAGGTCAGGCACCCACACCCACCAGCCGTCTTGCAAAATTGCGTCATGGCCCGGCTCCATCCCCGCACCCGAGCCTTTGACGGCGGCTTCGGTCAGGTGCAGGCGGTCTGCCCCGACATGCCAGCTTTCACGCCAACGGATCTTTTCGACAGAATGCTGCCAGTCCAGCGTGAAGTCGGGCAAGGTCAAGGCCAGCAGGCTGGCCCCGACCATCAGGCAGGTACTCAAGCTGCCGCCCGTGCGCTGCGCCACAGGCTTGCCGCGAACAGCGCCAAAAGCACAGCGCCCACAGCGTCCGTCATCGGCACCGAGGCCACCATCGCTGCGGCAGCGCCAAGTGCCAGCGCGCGTTGCCAAAGCGCCAGCGGTCGACCCAGCCACCCGATAACCGCCACACCCCAAAGGCCGATCGCCAGAACGGCTTTGATGACCGTATAGGCCACGGCCGGAACAAATCCGATGATTTCAGTCAGCGCGCCACCGGGTTGCAGCATGATTTCGGGTGCATAAACCGCAATGAACGGGATAACGAAGCCCGCGGCGGCGATCTTGATGGCCTGAAAGCTGATCCGCAGCGCGTTTTCACGCGCAATCGGGGCGGCAGCAAAACAGGCCAGCGCAACGGGCGGCGTCAGATCCGCCAGAATTCCGAAGTAGAACACAAACATATGCGACACGATCAGTGGCACGCCCAAGGCCAAAAGCGCTGGCCCCGCGATGGACGAGGTGATGATGTAATTCGGGATCGTCGGGATACCCATGCCAAGGATAAGGCAGGTGATCATCGTCAGGATAAGCGACAGGATCATGCTTTTCTGGCCTACGCTGACGATGAACTGCCCGAACGTGTTGGCCGCGCCGGTCAGGGTCATGGTGCCGATGACGATGCCCACCAATGCGCAGGCAATGCCTACCGGCAGCGCGGTTTTCGCGCCATCGGCCAATGCATCACGGCAGATCAGCAGGGTTTCGCGCCCGCCCTTGGACAGGATGTTCCAGGCGACAAGGGCCGCGACCGCGCCCAGCACGATGCCAATGCCGAACTGAAAGAAGGCGGCTGCAACCAGGCCAAGGCCGATCCAGAAGACCAACCGGATAGCGCCGGCCGGCAGCCCCAGTGCCACTGATGCGCCTAGGATCAACATCACCGTAAGCGCCAGCCCGACAGTGCCCGCAAACAGCGGCGTATAGCCGGAAAACAACAGCCAGACCAACACCCCCAACGGCAGGATCAGATGCCAGCCCTCGCGCAGCGCGCGGCGGGGCGAGGGCAGCTCTTCCTTGGTCAACCCCGAGAGGGCGAGCCGCCCGGCCTCAAGATGTACCATCCAGAAGGCGGCAGCAAAATACAGGATCGCCGGGATCAGCGCAGCTTTGACGATTTCAACATATGCGACGCCCAGCGTTTCGGCCATGATGAAGGCCACGGCCCCCATCACCGGCGGCATCAATTGGCCACCCATGCTGGCCGTCGCCTCGACCCCGCCCGCGAAGGCGGACTTGTAGCCGAACCGCTTCATCAGCGGTATGGTGAACTGCCCCGTCGTCACCACATTGGCGACACCCGAGCCTGAAATCGTGCCCATCAGCCCCGAGGACAGCACCGCCACCTTGGCAGGACCGCCCTGCTTGTGCCCCACCAGACCCATCGACACGTCGGTGAACAGCTTGATCATGCCCGCCTTTTCCAGAAAGGCGCCAAAAAGGATAAACAGGAAAATATAGCTGGACGACACATAGGTCGGGATGCCGTAAATACCTTCGGTGCCATAGGCCATGTGGTCTACCACCTGGCTCAGATCATAGCCGCGATGGTTCAGCGGGCTGGGCAGGTATTCGCCAAACAGCGCGTAGCCCAGAAACATGCCGGCAATAATCGGCAAAGCCGGACCCATCGCCACCCATGTCGCGGCAAAGACAAGCACCAACGCCGCAATGCCCACGCCGATATCGCGCGGCAAAGGATCACCTGCGCGGGTCAGAAGCGGCACGAATTCCCACCACTGGTAAAGGGCAATCAGAACACCGAGGCCACCCATCGCCCAGAACAGGCCACGGATGGCAACAGATTTGCCCCGGATAAGGGCCAGCAGCGGAAAGCCAAGCGCCATCAGAAAGCCCACATGCACCGCCCGCACGATCTGGCTGGGCAGGTCCAGAAGGTGAGCCGCCGTGGCGATCTGGAACACCGAAAACGCGACGGCGATCCAGAACAGCATGCGCCCTTCGGTGCCCTTGGGGAAACTTTCTGCTAAGGGATCATGCAGCCCCAACTCGGGCGCGTCCGCCGGCATGTCGTGATGCGGGCTGTTGTGCAAGCGCACCTGCCCCCCCTCCCAAAGCTGGCATGAAAGTGGGCAGCACCACAAAAGGCGCCGCCCCGTTCTGGTTGTGAGAGCTTAGCCTGTGATCAGGCCGATTTCGCGGTAATACCGTTCAGCCCCGGGGTGCAGCGGGATCGGCATGCCGTCCAGCGCATTTTCCAGCTTGATCGAAGCGGCGGCGTTGTGGCTGGCCTCCAGTGTCGTCAGATTTTCAAACAACAGCTTGGTCATCTGATAGGCGGTTTCCTCGGACACATCTTCATGGGTCACAAAGAAGTTCCCCACAGCCGCCGTCGCCACATCGGCCGTCTGCCCCTCGTAGGTGCCTGCCGGGATCACCGCTGGCACATAGGGCGCCCCGATGGCCGCAACCACGTCAGCTGGAATCGACACGATCGTGGTGGGTGCAGAGGTCGCGAGGTCTTTCAGCGACGCCACGCCAAGGCCCGCCGATTGCAGGCTGGCATCAAGCTGGCGGTTCTTCATAAGCTCGACCGATTCTGCGAAGGGCAGGTATTCGATCTTCGACAGCCCCTCATAGCTCATCCCGGCCGCCGCCAGAATGGTGCGGGCGTTCAACTCGGTGCCGGATTTGGCTGCCCCTACAGACAGGCTGTGACCTGCCAGATCCGCCAGCGTCACCACGCCGCTGTCGACGCTGGCTGCGATCTGGATGTAGTTCGGATAAGCTGCCGCAATGCCACGCAGCTTGCTGAGAGGTGCCGGAAAGCCTGCTTCGGCATTGCCGTCCCACGCCAGTTTCACGGCGTCACCCAAAGCAATAGCAAACTCGCCTTTGCCCTGCTGAAGCAGGTTCAGGTTTTCGACGCTGGCCTTGGTAGCCTGCACCTGGGTGCGCGCCCCGGGGATGCCGTCGCCATAAATCTTGGCCAGCCCGACGCCAATGGGGTAATAAACCCCCGAGGTGCCGCCGGTCAGAATGTTGATGAACTCTTCTGCATTGGCAGCAACCGGGGCAGTGGCGATGGCGATACCTGCAAGCAGGCTGCGCAGGGTTCTTTTCCGCCCGAAGGGCGTCAATATGGTCATGGGTTCCTCCTCCCTATTTCAGATCCGTCAATACCTGTCTGAGTGACGGCCTTTCGACAGTGCCGTGTTGTAGGCGGAGGCAGGCGCATCGGCCAACCCCTCTTTCGGTTTTCACCTGAATTGGCTGGCAGGGTTCTGCCACGTTTCTGGCGAAAAACCGCCTGCACATGTTTTGGATCGGTCCGCCCAACCCCGCGAACGGCGGCAAAAGCTGACGGATGGGCAGGCAAAAGACCGGAATGACCCAGATCGGGGAAACCTCGGTTTTTAGCCGGTGCTTGCCAATATCGCCGCCCGGGCCGTGGCTTAGCCGCGCTTGCCCCTGAGGTTCTGGACCAGATCCCACCCCGCAAGGAAAACCGTCAGCCCCACCACCGCAATCAGGTCAAGCCGGGGAACGCTCCACAGCAAAATACCGAGGAACGCAAGAAAAGTCGCAAAGGCAAACAGCGCAAGGATGTTGTTCATGGCGTCAGGTTCCTTGATCCAGAGTCTCGATATGATGTGATAACCAGCGTGCGGTCCGCAAGAGCCGGGCGTCATCACCACGCCGGCCGACAAGTTGCACACCCATTGGCATACCGTTTCGTGAAGTGAACAATGGCAGGGTAATCGCCGGAACCCCGGCCAATGTCCAAAGCCCGTTGAACATCGCCGAGCCGGTGGAACCCAACCCAAGCGGTGCCGGCCCCAAAGCGGCAGGTGACAGGATGGCATCGCAGCGGTCAAAAATCTCGTTAAGGACGGTGTTCATCAGATCTCGCCAATCCAGCGCCGCTATGTAATCACGCGCAAGAACGGCTTTGCCTTCGTCAATGGCCGCCCTGAGAGGGTCCGACATCTGTTCGCGGCCACGGCGTTCCAGCGCGTAATAGCATTTTGACATCTCGGCAAAGTTTATCCGCTGTCGGGTTGCCGCCAGATCGTCAAACCCTGGCAGAGACACTTCGAAACATTCGGGCAGCAAAGCCGCCAATTCCTCCATCGCACCCAGCATTTCAGGGTCTGCCTGATCGTGGCCCGGCAACTTTGCCACGGAAAATGCCGGCGTGACGGGCGCTTTGGACAGCGACACGTCAAGAAGGCGCGGGGTTGGCACTGGCGAGGTTGCCCTGTCTGCGGGATCATGACCGGTCAGCACCTCGGCCAGAAGGGCGCAGTCTTCGACCGATTTTGCAAAAACGCCGACGGTATCCAGAAACGGAGACTGCATCAGCAGCCCGGTGCGCGGGATCAGACCGAAGCTGGGCTTGAAGCCGACCACGCCACAAAAGCTTGCCGGACGAATGACCGAGCCCCCGGTTTGTGTCCCGATGGCAAGCGGCACCATACCTGCGGCCACCGCAGCGGCGGAACCCTGGCTTGACCCCCCCGGCGTGTGGGCCGGATTGTGCGGGTTGCGCGTTTTGCCGGGGTGCAGAAATGCACATTCCGTAGTGACGGTCTTGCCCATCACAATGGCCCCCGCGGCACGAAGTCGTGCGACCAGCCACGCATCCTGCCTCGGAACCCGGCCCGCATCAATGGGCGTGCCGTTTGCAGTAGGGATACCCTTGGTGTCGATGATGTCCTTCAGGCCGACCGGCAAGCCGTGCAGCACCCCGATGGGCAAACCCGCCTGCCGGCGCTTGTCCAGGGCGTTGGCCTGTTCCAGCGCATAGGCGCCATCGAGCCAGGCCCAGGCCTGCACATCAGGCTCTCGCGCGGCGATCCGGGCAAGGCACGCCTCGACCAGATCGACCGCCCGCAAGGCACCCGACGCCATCCTGTCGCGCAAAACAACCGCGCTCAACGACAGAAGGGCGTCGGCCTGCTCAGCGCGACGGGCCATAGAACGCCTCCGGCAAAGCGAAAACGATTTCCGGGAAGGTATACATCAGCCCCATGCACACCACCACCATGCCGCAGTAAGGCAGCACACCCTTGAAAATCTCGGTCAGCTTTACCGTAGGGGGCGCTATGCCTTTCAGATAATAGGCGCTCATCGCCATGGGTGGTGTCAGAAAACTGGTCTGCAAGTTCAGCGCCACCAGGACACCAAAGAAAAGCGGGTCAATCCCGAACTGCGGCAACAGCGGCAGGAAGATCGGCACAAAGATGATGATGATCTCGGACCACTCCAGAGGCCAGCCCAGCAGAAAGATGATCAACTGCGCCATCAACAGAAACTGGAAGGGTGTCAGATCAAGGCTTTGCACAAACTCGGCAATGACTGTCTCGCCGCCAAGATAGCTGAACACGGCCGAAAAGGTATAGGAACCGACGAACAGCCAGCACACCATCGCCGTTGTGCGCACCGTCAGATAGACGCTTTCGCGCAAACGCTGGAACGTCATTGCACGGTAGGCAATGGCAAGGACGATGCCCCCCAAGGCGCCGATGGACGCCGCTTCGGTAGGGGTTGCAAGGCCAAACAAGATCGAGCCGAGCACCGAGAAAATCAGGACGGCCAACGGCAGAAAGCTGGTCGCCAGCATCCACATCATCTTGCCGAACGGCACCTCCGGCATTTCTTCCCTGGTGGGTTTGGGCGCGAGTTTCGGGTTCAGAACAGACCGAACCACGATGTAGACCAGATAAAGACCCACGAGAGTAAAGCCGGGCAGCAGCGCCGCCGCGTAAAGCCGCACGATAGAAACACCCGACGAGGCCGCGTAAACGATAAGCATGATCGACGGCGGGATAAGAATGCCCAAGGTGCCGCCCGCGCAGATGATCCCTGCCGCGAAGGAATGGTCGTAACGCGCTTTCAACATCTGCGGCAGGGCGAGTAGCCCCATCAGTGTGACAACCGCGCCAACGATGCCGGTTGCGGTGGCAAACAAGGCGCAGGTGATCAGCGCCGCAACCCCCATCGACCCCGGAATATTGCGCGTGGCAATTGCAATGGTGCCGAACAGCTTGTCGACGATATTGGCGCGCTCGACGATGTAACCCATGAACAGGAACAGCGGAATCGCAGTCAGGACTTCGTTCGAGATCACCGAATAGGTCTGGTTCACGAACAGATCGAAGATGCGGTTGTTGTAAAACCCCTCGATCCACAGCGATGTGCTGTCCCACCAGCTCGCGGTCTCATCCAGACGGTCGAAGGCGCGCCACATGCGACCTTCATCGTAATAAGCGAAATAACCAAAGGCGATGCCAAGCGCCATCAGGGTGAAGGCAATCGGGAAGCCCAGGAATACGAAGCCAATGAAAATGGCCAGCATCAAGAGGGCGATCTGGGGTTCGGTCAATTGTGCGGTCTCCGGTTCGGTCCCGTGGACCCGTTATTTTTGTGATGCCTGCGCAGCTTTTTTCATCAGCAATTCTTCGGTTTCTTCCACGTCATGCTCGATCGGCGGCCAGTAGCCCTGCCTGATGCACAAGATGCAGCGGAAGACCTCGGCGATGCCCTGAATCAGCAGCAGGATGCCCGCTGCCGCGATTACCGATTTGAACTGATAAATAGGGATACCCGCAGGGCTGTTGACCGAAACCTCGGTGTAAGACCATGAACGCCCGGCATATTTGAACCCGGTGAAAACCAGCGCCAGAATGCCGGGGAAAAAGAACACGAAGTAGAGGATCAGATCGACAGTGGCCTGCGTGCGCTCTGACCACAACCGATAGAGGAAATCACCACGCACATGCCCGCCGCGCGACAGGGTATAAGCCCCGCCCATCATGAACATCGTGCCGTACATGATGAACGACATATCCAAAGCCCACGGCGTAGGTGCGTTAAAAACATAACGGACCATCACCTCATAGCTCATGCCCAAGGTCATCAGGATCACCAGCCATCCGAAGGTCTTGCCGAACCAAGCCGAGAGCTTGTTGGCAAAACGAATGAATCCGACCATTCAACAGACCCCCGCCGATACTTTCGCTTCCGGAGTGATGGCCCTCGGCGCGCATGTGTCTGAAAAAGGGGCGCAATATCCGCGCCCCTTGCCTGAAATCAGAGCTTGAGCTTGCCAGGGAAGTAATGCTCAAAGGCCAGCGCATAATCGGGTGCGTTCATCATCTCGTAGTAGCTGACGCGCTCCACCCATGCGCGCTGGCTTTCCAGCACCTTCTTCATGAACGGATCGGCTTCGAGTTGCGGAATAAGAACATCCCACGCCTTGATCTGACCATCCAGAATGTCCTTCGACGTGCGCCGGACGCTGACGCCCGACTCCGTTTCCAGCTTGCGCAGGTCAGCCGAATAGTTGTCCATCGCGGTGGCCGTGTTCGAGGTCGACGCAGCTTCGACGCCGTATTTCAGGATCGCCTGAAGATCGGGTTCCAGATCATCAAGGAAGTCCTTGTTGAACAGGAACTCAAAGGATTCCGACGCCTGGTGATACGACGAAAGATAGTAGTTCTTGGCTACATCCTGCGCGCCGAAACGGCTGTCGGACGACGGGTTGTTGAACTCGAATGCGTCGATCACACCGCGCTCCATCGCGGGCACGATTTCGCCGCCGGGAAGCTGCGCCACCGACATGCCCATCTGTTGCATCAGATCGGCCGCAAGGCCAACGGTGCGGTATTTGAAACCTTGCAGATCCGCGACCGTGTTCACCTCGTTCTTGAACCAGCCGAAAGGCTGCGCGAACATCGGGAAACCCAGGTAGCCCACAACGTTCATGCCCAGCACATCCTGCTGAAGCTCGCGGTAGAATTCCGCGCCGCCGCCCGCATAGAACCACGACAGCATGGTCGTGGCGGACCCGCCGAAAACAGGGCCCGTGCCGAACAGCGAAGCCGCTTTGTTCTTGCCATACCAGTAAACCGGCACCGAATGTGCTGCATCAAGAACACCGTCGTTTACGGCGTCAAGAACCTGGAACGCACCAACGACCGCACCCGCGGGCAGCAGGTCGATCTTCAGGCGGCCGCCCGACATTTCTTCAACCCGGGTGACATACTCGCGCGCGAAGTCCATCCAGATGTCGGATGCAGGCCACGATGTCTGCATCTTCATTACAAGCGGTGCCTGCGCCAGAACCGCCGGCGCGGAAAGCACGCCCGCCGCCGCAGCGGTCCCACCCAACGCTCCGGTACGAATGAAAAAACGACGCGAAAGTCGTCCGCTATCACGGGTATCAGTCATGGTGTCCTCCCAGACAATTGTCGCTGCTTGCGCAAGCTAGACTGCGCCGAACCTTAAACCCCCACGCCGAGAATGCAACCGTTGGCAGTCATATTTTGGTATTTGAACCCTGGACGGCGCCTGACGTTGTTCAGGCCACCCTGTCCTGAGGGGCCGGCATACGCGTGCGATTGCGGTAGTGTATCTCCATCCCGAACCCCCGCGCGCGACCTGCCGTCATCTGGCCAACCCGACCCGCTACGGCGGGGGTGTTTTGATCGGAGATGACTTGACCGAACTGGTCTGCATCCCATATACCATCCACACAGATGGTTTCGGGATGGTAAATCGGTTCAAACATGGTGCACAACAGCTTTCTTCGCCTGCCTGTCCGGCAGCCCGACAGCGAAAAGATCACCATAAACCTTGGCTTTGTTGATCTTGGTCAAATTGAACTGCTGGTGCAGGAGGGCTTTTATGCCAACCGCACCGATTTCATCCGTACCGCGATACGCAACCAGATCGACCGCCACGCCGAGGTTGTCAGTCAAGCCGTTACCCGCAAACGTGTGGCGCTTGGGCTGCGGCTGTTCAGCCGGGACGATCTGGAAACCGCCCGCGATGCGGGGCAGATGCTGGAGATACGTGTGCTGGGGCTGGCGATCATTGCTGCGGACGTAACGCCGGAACTGGCACTGGCCAGCATCGCATCCATTTCCGTGCTGGGTGGGTTGCAGGCCGGTGATGCGGTAAAATCTGCACTTGCGGAACGGATCACCTGATGGCGCGTTCCCCTTTCTCTCGATTTTCCTTGTTCAGAAAGCCCAAGATGACAAACCGTTTTACCCTTGGCATGGCCAAAGCTACCCGCCTGACGCAATCGGGCAAACTTGCCGAGGCGAGTGATCTTATCCTTAAAGTGCTGACCGGGGGCAGCACTGCGTCACCCAAGGCAAATCCGGAGCCAAAGGCAAAAACAAAGGCCGATGTGATCGGCGGTACTTGCACACGCCTTGCCTCGAAGGCTGCCAAATCCGAACCAGCGGCCCCGAAACATGCGAAAATCGGCAGCTCTCTGGGTGAAACGCTGCGGCGCATCGCGGCAGGCGGTATGCCCGCAAAAGGCCCCGTGACCGGCGGGCGGGTTGCGCAGCCCGCAGGTGCGACGTTCGCGATGCACCGCTACACCGGCAAGCATGGCAATCGCGACTATTGGCTGTATACGCCGGCAAAACCGTCGACCGAACCGCGCCCCCTGGTCGTGATGCTGCACGGCTGCACCCAATCGCCCGAGGATTTTGCAAAAGGCACCGGCATGAACGCGGTGGCCGAGGAGTTTGGCATTCTGGTGGCCTATCCGGCGCAACCCGCCGGTGCCAATGCCAACAAATGCTGGAACTGGTTCCGGACCGAAGATCAGGGCCGTGATGTGGGCGAACCGGCCATTCTTGCCGGTATCACAAAGTCGGTGCTGAAGAAGGCCGGCGTCGATCCGGCGCGGGTTTATGTTGCGGGCCTGTCGGCTGGCGGTGCGGCGGCCGCGGTTCTGGCGCAGGCCTACCCCGATGTGTTTGCGGCGGCAGGGGTACATTCCGGCCTGCCCGTGGGCGCGGCGCGGGATGTGCCGCAGGCATTCATGGCAATGCGCAACGGGGCCATGGGCAGCCGCGTGACACACCCGATCCCGACGATCGTGTTTCACGGCGACGCCGATACCACTGTGAACCCGCGCAACGGGTCAGCGGTCATCACACAGGCGCTGGCACCCTACCCAAAGCTGAAAACCACCACCGAACGCGGCAGCAAGGTCAAGGGCCGCCGCTATGCCCGCACCACACACCGGACCGAAGACGGGCAGGTGATGTGCGAGTTCTGGGAGGTCGATGGCAGCGGCCACGCGTGGTCCGGTGGCAAGTCCAGCGGCAGCTATACGGACCCGCGCGGGCCCGATGCTTCCCGTGCAATGCTGCGGTTCTTCTTGCAGCACCGGCAGGGCTGATTTCGGGGGGGCGGTTGGTTATCTCCGCGCCAACCCCTCGAACAGCAAAGCCACCGCCTCGGCGCCCGGATCGTTGTGCCCCGACAGGCTCGCCGCCGACAGATAGGCGGCGCGGCCTGCCTTGGCCTTGGACATGGCAGCCGTGGCATCCGCACCTTTGCGCGCAGCCTGTGCTGCCGAACCCACGCCCTGGCCCAATGCCTCCAACGCCGGGTGCAGCGCGTCGATCATCGTGCGGTCACCCGGCGATGCCCCCCCTACCTGCCGCACCCGCGCCAACCCGGCCGACATTGCACCGGCAAGATCACGGCCGGATGCCGCAGCATCCCCCGCAGCCGTAAAGAAGATTGCCAGCAACACGCCGGACGAACCACCCATGGTTTGACTAAGCTCTCCCCCTATTGCGCGGTAAAGCTGCGTCAGATCGGCCAGCGGCATCCGGTGCAACGCCCCCTTCAGCGCCCGCGCCGCCGTGGCAAGCGTCGTGCCGGTGTCACCATCGCCGGATTTGGCATCCAGCGCGTTCAGCGCAGTTTCCGCCCCAGTCAGGATATCGCAACACTGCACCAACAGCGCGCGGTGGCCGGCATGGGATGACGCAATCGGCTCCACAGGTGACAGGCCGTCAGGAAGTGGCAGCACCGTGACCGGCCCGAAATCCTGCATTCCCGGCCACGCCGCAAGGGCCACCGGGGCTGCAAGCGCCATTTCCACTTCGGCATCCAGCGGAAGCACCGAAACCGAGAAACCGTGCATATCCAGCGAGGTCATCATGGGCCCCGGCCCGACAATCGCGGCGATACTTGGGCCGATCATGGAAAGCGCCAATTCTTCAGCAAGAACTGCCATTTCCAGCGCAGTCGTGCCACCCAGATTGTTCAGCAGCGCCACATGCCGACCCGTCCCCAGATGCGGGCGCAGCCGCGCGACGACGCGGACCATGGCGTCTTTTGCGGTCGCGTAATCCACCTGCTCCACCCCCGCCTCGCCATGGATGCCAAGGCCAAGCTCTGCCTTGCCCGGCGCAATGCGGTCTTCCTTCGGCGATCCGGGAACGGTGCAGGTATCAAGGCTCATCCCGATGCTTTTCACCCCGCGGATCACCCGCTGCGCCATCGCGGTTACCCGGTCCAGATCGGCTCCGGATTCCGCCAGCGCCCCGGCAGTCTTGTGGACCAGCAGCGTTCCCGCCACGCCGCGCGCCTGCGGCAGGTCGGGCAAGGCCACATCGTCATCGACCACCACCATCGCCACTTTCAACCCGAACGTCCTGGCTCGTTCTGCCGCTAGGCCAAAGTTCAACCTGTCCCCGGTGTAGTTCTTCACGATCAACAGACAGCCCGCCTTACCCGTTACCGCAAGGATACCCGCCAGCACGGCATCCACCGATGGCGAGGCGAAAACATCGCCACAGACGGCCGCTGTCAGCATGCCCGCGCCGACAAACCCGGCATGGGCCGGTTCATGGCCCGATCCGCCACCTGACACCAAGGCAACCCGGCTGCGGTCCCAGTCGGCGCGCAGCACCACCTTGATATGCGGGAAGCCGTCCAGTCGGGCCAATCGCCCGCCCGAGGCGCGCAGTGTGCCGGTAATCGCATCCGTCACCAGCATGTCCTTGAAATTGATGAATTGTGCCATATCGTCTCCTCAGGCAAGCCGTGCGCCGCTGGCATTGAACCAGAGCGGGTTGTTGGGCCGGATACCAAGCGTGGCACCGGGGGTCAGCGAGGTGTGCGGGTCCGTCAATGTGATGATGTCATGGCCAAGGCAGGACAGGTGCAGGCGGGTCTGATCGCCCAGATGCTCGACCCGCCGCACCGTGGCAGGTGTGCCTGCATCAGTGGCGATATGTTCAGGCCGCAGACCGATTGTGGCAGCGAGATCAGGGGCTTGGCCGAAAAGCGTAGCGGGCAGAAGGTTGATCCTCGGGATGCCAAGACGCGCCGCGACAGTGGCGGACACCGGGTTTTCATACACATCACGCGGGCTGCCGAATTGCACAAGCCGCCCATGATCCAGCACGCCGATATGGGTCGCCATGGTCATCGCTTCGATCTGGTCGTGAGTGACATACAGCAGCGTCGCGCCAAGGTCGGCCTGAATCCGTTTCAGTTCCACCCGCAGATCGGATCGCAGTTTCGCGTCCAGTGACGACAGCGGTTCGTCCATCAGGTAAATCGCGGGGGACCGAACCAGCGCGCGGCCGATGGATACCCGCTGCATCTCGCCGCCCGACAGGTTGGTGGCCTTGTTGTCCAGCTTGTGCGAGATGCGCAAAACCTCGGCCACCTCATTGACTTTGAGAGTTATTTCGGCGGGCGGCACCCGCAGGATCGGGGATTTCAGCGGGAAGGCGAGGTTATCGCGGACCGTCAGATGCGGGTAAAGCGAGTATTGCTGGAACACCATGGCCACATCACGCTCTGCCGGGCTTTCGCGGCTGACGTTGCGCCCGCCGATGGTGATTGCCCCGCTGTCCGCCTGCTCCAGCCCTGCGATCAGGCGCAGGGTGGTGGTTTTGCCGGCGCCGGTCGGGCCAAGCAGGACGACGAAAGCGCCATCGGGAACGGTGAAAGTGACGCTGTCCAAGGCATGGGTGGTGCCGTAGCTTTTGGTCAGGCTTTTCAAGGAAACCTCGGCCATATCAATGCCCTCCGTGCAGGGCAGACCGCAGGGCGCGGCCGGTTTTCTGGTCGAACAGGGTGACTGTCGGCGCGAAAAACTCCAGCCCCACGGCATCACCGATCCGCGGTGCGGTATCGGCGGAACTGATGCGCGCCTTGATGTCGCCGTGCGGGGTGGCGAGGGTGACGATCTGGGTGGTGCCGAGGTATTCCACCGCCAGTGCGCGGCCCCGGTAGGCGGCGCTGTCAGACAGGCGGATGTGTTCGGGGCGGATGCCAAAGACCAGCGGACCTTGGGCGGTATCGTGTTGCAGGGGAACGGCATGTGCCGTATCGCCAAGCGTGATCCGGGTTTGGCCTGCACTGACAGTTCCTTGAAAACGCAGGAAATTCATCGAAGGAGATCCGATAAATTCGGCCACGAACAGGGTTGCGGGTTTATCGTAAATTTCCTGCGGGGTGCCGAATTGTTCGATGACGCCGTGGTTCATCACCACGATCTTGTCGCCCATCTGCATCGCCTCCAGTTGGTCATGCGTGACGTAGACCGTGGTGGCTTTCATGCGGTCGTGCAGGGCGCGCAACTCCTCAGCCATACGCTCGCGAAATTCGGTGTCCAGCGCCCCAAGCGGTTCGTCCATCATGAAAGCCTTCGGGTCGCGCACGATGGCGCGGCCCAGGGCCACACGTTGGCGGTCCCCGCCCGACAGGCCCGACACGGGTTTGTCGAGGATGCCTTCTATGCCAAGGATACGCGCGACCTCGGCCACCTTCGCCTGAACTTTGTGGCGAGGCATACCTTGCGAAACAAGGGGATAACTGATGTTGCGCCGCACGTTCATATGCGGATAGAGGGCGAACATCTGGAACACGAAGGCGATGTCGCGCTGTCTTGCGGGCTTTTGGCTGACCTCTTCGCCGTCCAGCCAGATCTCGCCCGAGGTGGGCAGTTCCAGCCCGGCGATCATGCGCAGCGTGGTGGTTTTGCCGCAACCGGACGGGCCGAGCAGCATGAAAAACTCGCCATCCCGGACGGTGAAAGACGACGATTGCACGGCAGTAAAGGCGCCAAATTCCTTCCGCAGGTTCTTGATGACAATCTCGGCCATGCTTTATTCCGGGAAGTGGCTGGTGATGATGAACATCACGGTGCCGGTCAGGGTGACGACGAAACTGTAGGTGAAGGCCCAGATCACGAAAGGCTGCATCAGCATGATGACGCCAAGTGCGATCAGCAGGGTGGCGAGCAATTCCCACGGGCCACGGCGCAGGCGGATCAGGCCGGTCAGGAACGCGGTCATTGGCGGCCTCCGGGGGGTGCAGAAGGGATGCCCGTTTGATGCACAGGTGATGCAGACGGTTTTGTCATTTCCGAACCGCCCCGAATGTAATGCCGCGCAGCAGATGTTTGCGCAAAAGAATGGTGAAAATCATGATCGGCAGCAGGAAGATGGTGGCCCCGGCGGCAACGGCGGGCCAGTCGAGGCCACCGACGCCGATGATGGTGGGGATGAACGGCGGTGCGGTTTGCGCGGTGCCCGAGGTCAGCAGCACGGCGAAGGCGTATTCGTTCCACGCAAAGATCAGGCAGAAGATCGCGGTCGATGCGATGCCGGTCGCTGCCTGCGGCAGCACGACTTTCACGAACGCCTGAAAGCGCGAGTAACCGTCGATTAACGCGGCTTCCTCATACTCGCGGGGAATCTCGTCGATGAAACCTTTCAGCAGCCAGACGGCGAGGGATATGTTTACGGCGGTATAGAGGAGGATCATCCCGAGGTGCGTGTCGGACAGGCCAAGCGTGCGGTACATCAGGAAGATCGGGATGGCGACAGCGATCGGGGGCATCATGCGGGTGGAGAGGATGAAGAACAACAGGTCGTCCTTCAGGGGGATCTTGAAGCGGCTGAAGGCATAGGCAGACAGGGTGCCAAGGAAGATCGACAGGAACGTGGAGCCAAATCCGATGATGACGGAGTTCAGAAACCGTTCGCCGAATTTCGACGGGCCGGTAATGATCATGCCCCGGTCGCGGGCGATCTGGTCGGCGAAGTTTTCGGGCGCGGGCAGGGTGGCGAGTTGTTCGGGTGTGGCGCGGGTGCGGGAGGTGAACAGGTTCACATAACCTTCCATCGACGGCTGGAAAAACACTTTGGGCGGGTAGCTGATGCTGTCCGGCCCGGTCTTGAAGCCAGTCATCAAGATCCAGACCAAGGGCAGAATGGTGATGATGGCGTAAAGGATCACAAGGCTGCCCGCGACGGTTTTTTGCCGGGCGGAAGGTTCGGTGATGGAGCCAGTCATCTGTCTTTCACCTTGTTCAGGGCTTTGACGTAGATCGAGGCCAAGCCGAAGACGGTCACGAAAAGGATCACGGCGAAGGCGGAGGAATAGCCGGTGCGCCATTTCTCGAACGCTTCGCGTTTGAGGTTGATCGAGGCAAGCTCGGTGGTGGATCCCGGACCGCCGCCGGTCAGTTGCACCACGAGGTCGAACATCTTGAAGTTTTCAATGCCGCGAAACAGGACGGCCAGCATCAGGAAGGGCAGCACCATGGGAATCGTGATCGTCCAGAACTGCCGCCATTTGGAGGCGCGGTCGATTTCGGCGGCTTCATAGATGTAGTCGGGGATGGACCTGAGGCCCGCGAGGCAGATCAGCATCACGAATGGCGACCACATCCATGTGTCCACGATGATGATGGCCCAGGGGGCGAGGTTGACAGAGCCGATCATGGAGAAGGAGGACGGATCGACGCCGGAAAAGAAGCTGACGACGTAGTTGAAAAGACCGATTTGCGGTTGGTAAAAGAACGTCCAGAAGTTGCCGACCACGGCGGGCGACAGCATCATCGGCAGCACGATGATCGTGGTCCACAGATCGTTGCCCTTGAACTTGCGGTTGATCAGCCAGGCGAGGGTGAAGCCGATCAGCACTTGCAATGTGATCGTCCAGACAAGGAAATGCGCGGTGACCTGCATCGTGTTCCAGATGTCGGGGTCGGTGAGGATGCGGCGGTAGTTTTCGAGGCCGACCCATTCCACAGGCCGGTTCGGGCGGTTGGCGCGGAAATCGGTGAAGCTGAGCCGGATCGTCCAGATCAGCGGGAATATGTTGACGGCCAGCAGCAGGAAGATGGTCGGGGCCACGAAAAGCCAGGCGATGGTGCGGTCCGACAGCGCACGGATGCGGCGTCGCAGTGGCCGTGAAGTGACGGATGTTTCGGTCATCGTTGGCCTTCTGCGGTCGGTCGGAGTGCCCTGCGCCAAGGTGGCGGCGCAGGGTCGGGTCATCGTGTCGAAGGGGGATCAGATCTTGCCTTCATCCTCGAAGGTTACGGTCCAGTCGGCGACCAACCCGTCCAGCGCCTCTTGTGCGGTGCCGGTCCCGGCGACGACATAATCGTGGAAGCGTTTCTGGGTGTCTTGCAGCAGGGTCGCATAGGCCGGCTCGGCCCAGAAATCCTTCACGATGGCCATGCTGTCGAGGAAGGTTTGCGCATAGGGCTGGCTGGAAGCGAAATCAGGCGATTCCACCACGGCACGCAGGCAGGAAAAACCGCCCATCGACCACCATTTCGCCTGCACATCGGGATTTGCAAACCATTTGATGTATTCCAGCGCCGCATCCTGCTTTTCGGAATAGGCGACAACGGAAATGCCTTGCCCACCCAGCTGCGCGAATTGTTCGCCGTCGGGGCCCGCGGGGTTCACCAGATAGCCGGTCTTGCCGCCACCGACGTTGGGGTCAACCTCGAACCCCGGCCAGGTGAAAGCGAAGTTCATCTGCATTGCGACCTGGCCGGATTTATAGGCGTCGATGCCCTCGCCCATATAGCCGTTGGATGATCCGGGCGGGACACAGCAATCGTAGAGGGATTTGTAGAATTCCAGACCGGCCACGGCACCGGGGGAGTTTACAAAGCCTTCCATCTCATAGGGTTTTTCGGGGTTGTCGTATTTGAAACCGAAGGAATAAAGCACATCCATCGCACCCATGGTGATGCCTTCGGACCCGCGTTCGGTGTAGATCGACGCGCCGTAAACGGTCTTGCCGTCGATCTCGCGGCCCTGGAAGAATTCAGCGATGTCCTTCAGTTCGGCGAATGTTGCCGGGGCGACCAGATCGCGGCCGTATTTTTCCTTGAATTCGGCCTGAATCTCGGGGCGTTCAAACCAGTCTTTGCGGTAGGTCCAGCCGACAACATCGCCAAAAGCAGGCAGCGCCCAGTAGTTCGGGGTGTTTTTCGGCCATTCGGAATAGCCGGTCACGGTGGCGGGCACGAAATCGGCCATGCTGATGGCATTGGCATCGAAGAAATCGTTCAGCTTGACGTAATGGCCGGATTCCGCAGCACCCCCGATCCACTGGCTGTCGCCGATCATCAGATCGCACAGCTTGCCGCCCGAGTTAAGCTCGTTCAGCATCCGGTCGGCAAAGTTGGGCCATGGCACGAATTCGAAATTCATCGTGTGGCCGGATTGCGCCTCGAAATCCTTGGAAAGCTCGACAAGGGCGTTTGCGGGATCCCATGCGGCCCAGCACAGAGTCAGGGATTCAGCCTGCGCAACACCGGCAAAGGACAGCGTGGCCGCTGTCGTGAGTAGCAGTTTCTTCATGTGTATTACCTCCCGTTGTGAAACGCGTACGGGCTGATCCCATCCGAATCCGTCCCTGCCGTTTCTCTGGTCAGCCTAAATGAGGTGCGTACCTCATGTCTATATAATAACGCGGCATGACGGAACCGTTTGTCAGGGCAGGTTTTCGCGCAGGAAAATGTCGATGCGGATGCGTTCCTGTGCGACAATGATCGCGCGGTCTTCGGCATAGGCGCGCAGCACACGGATGGCTGAACGCACCATATGCCCCACGTCCTGCGTGATGACCGCATCGAAAGTGCCATCCTCCAGGGCGAGACGGGCGGGGGGGGAGAGTTCGTGCGCCACCACCACCAGATCACGCGCCAGACCCATGGCATGCAGCGTGCGGATCAGGCCCCGGTTGCCCGCGCCGATGGCATAAATCCCGCGCACACCGGGATGCGCCGACAAGGCGGCGGGCAAAATGGCGGCTATGATATCGGCGTTGTCACGGCCTTCCAGCGAGGGCAGGACGTGCAGCTGCGGAAAGTCGGTCTGGATCACCCGGTCGAAACCCAGGCGCCGTTCCGCATGGTCCCGCGCGAGCATTGACCCGGCCAGAACGATTACCCGCCCCGGTTGCGGTCCGAGGAAGCGGCCCATCAGAACACCCGCAGTGCGGCCCGCTGCCACGTTGTTAACGCCCACAAAATGATCGCGATCGGACGCCGGAAGGTCGGAAGCCAGCGTCACAACCCGTGTGCCTGCGGCACGCAGACGGCGCAGCGCATCGCGGGTTTGCGGGGTTTCAGGCGCCATGACCGCCACGCCGTCCACGCCTTCCGCCGCCAGCGCATCCAGCGTGGCAACCATGGCCTGCGGGTCATGCGGGGGCACATCGACAAGCCGGATCACTACGCGATCAAGGTTTTGATGCGGCATGCCGTCGGTGATCTCGGCCCGCATGGCGCGCAGAAAGCCGCTTGCGACGTCGGGCAGTACGAAGACGAAGGTAAAGCTCCGTTGCCGTGCCAGATTGGCGGCAGCAGCGTCGCGGACATAGCCAATTTCGGTGATGGCGTCCTGCACGCGTGCAATGGTAACCGCGCGCACACCGGGACGGGCGTTCAGCACCCGGTCCACGGTTGCAAGGCTGACGCCCGAGACCCTGGCGATGTCATGCACTGTGGGGCGGGTCATGCCTTGGAAGTCCGCATGTTGTGTGCATCCGTCATAGTGCCCTCCACTTTTTGCGCGGCCAAATGGCCTTGTGAAAGCATATTGCGGTACGCTCCTCATTGTCTACAGCGAGATGCGGACACCGGTTTTAACCTTGCTTGGCAGTGTGCGTGCGCCGGAAACCGGTGCGGACCGTGGGGCGGCGTGCGAAAGCGATCCTGTCGGGTGGAACGGACTATCGACGTCAACATTGACGACGAATTAAACGGCTGCCACGCGGTACTACTTCGGATACCGGAGTCATCGTATTGACCAAATCGCGGGGGAATGACCGTGCCGGGCGGGAAGCGCGGTCAACCAAATGGCCCCCGCTGTCGCCAGAATCGCATTTTTGACCATAAGAGCGGGAAACACACCGGCTATAGGCTTGCAAAAATTTCCTATGGGCGTTTTCTGCGGGTGGAGGAAGCTGCGGCGACGATCACCGGGCTTTGCACAGAAGAAAACTCGTTCACCACCGGCGCGGTCTTTGACCTGACGGGCGGGCGCGCGACCTATTGAGGAGAGAATTGATGAAACTTCTTCGCCATGGCAACATCGGTGCCGAACGCCCCGGAATGCTGCACAGCGACGCCACGATCCGCGACCTGACCGGGCTGGTGCCGGATATCGGCGGCGCGGTGCTTGGCGATGTCGGGTTGGCCATGCTGCGCGGCATTGATGCCGGTTCGTTGCCGGTGGTTGATCCGGCAACACGTTTGGGGGCCTGCGTCGCAGGCACGGGCAAGTTCATCTGCATCGGTCTGAACTATGCCGATCACGCCGCGGAATCGGGAATGGCCGTGCCGCCCGAACCCGTGATCTTCATGAAGGCGACCTCGGCCATCGTCGGCCCGGATGACCCGATCGTGATCCCGCGCGGATCGGTGAAAACTGATTGGGAGGTCGAACTGGCGGTCATCATCGGCACGCGCGCCAAGTATGTGACCGAGGCTGACGCCATGGCCCATGTCGCCGGTTTTGCCGTCGCCAACGACGTTTCGGAACGCGCTTTCCAGACCGAGCGCGCAGGCCAATGGACCAAGGGCAAAAGCTGTGACAGTTTTGGCCAGTTGGGGCCGTGGCTGGTGACGCGCGATGAGGTGGCCGATCCGCAGGATCTGGCGATGTGGCTGACGGTGAATGGCGAAAAAGTGCAGAATGGATCGACCCGGACGATGGTTTACGGGGTGGCGCATATCGTCAGCTACTTGTCGCAGTTCATGACGCTGCACCCCGGCGACGTAATTTCCACCGGCACTCCGCCCGGCGTGGGAATGGGCATGAAGCCGCCGCGCTACCTGAAGGCAGGCGATGTAGTGGAATTGGGCATCGCAGGGCTTGGCGCGCAGCGGCAGGATGTTGTGGCCGACATTTGATTTCCCCCGCCCCGGGCGCGACGCGGAATAGCCATTTCGGTTTTCCGCGCCACGCGACCGGTCGGACCCAAGGGCGCACCATATTGAACGCGCGAAAGATTAATACCCGTAGGATACACATCTGCGAAGGGGCCAGAATGAACATCGGATACGAGGAACTGATCCGCCGCGCCGAAAGCGAGATTGTGACCATCGGCCTTGTCGAAGCGCAGGCATTGCACGGCGCGGGCGACGCGCTGTTTGTCGATTTGCGGGACCGACGCGAACTGGAACGCGAAGGCCGGATCCCCGGTGCGTTCCATTGCCCGCGCGGCATGCTGGAATTCTGGATCGACCCGGCCAGCCCCTATCATAAACCCGTCTTTGCCGAACCGCGGCGCTTTGTGTTCTATTGCGCAAGCGGCTGGCGGTCGGCACTGGCGACGAAAGCGGCGCAGGAGATGGGGCTCGCGCCTGTGGCACACGTCGGCGGCGGGTTTTCGGCCTGGAAATCGGACGGCCTGCCCGTGGAACCCGTCGCACAGGCCGGGATCAGGCCGCGCTGACATTGCACGGCGGGCCGATTGGCGTTTGCGTCACATGTTGCATCCAACGCGGCGTTGCTGGTGATCTTCCCGCCGCTGATCGGCCCGGTCGGGAGCTTTGCCGCCTGGCTTTTGCCCGCCGGCGCGAACCTGCGGGGCATATCCCGGACTATCTGGACGTCCGCCTGCCGGACACCCCCGGAATGACGCAGGCCATGGCCACGCATAAAACCTTGCGTGCCGGAGCAGGCGAGATGCTGGAGAAAAGCCGGCTGACGCTGCAAAATTCCGGCTGCGATCAGGCGACTGGATTTCGTGCAAAAGCGGACATCGGATCAGCCGTCTGCATGCTTCGGCTTGCCGGTGTCAAATATCGCGGCAGCGTCAGACCGCAGCCAGCAGTTCGGCCACTACCGAAATAAGATTTTCCCGTGACCGCGACTTTGGCATCACCACGGTCTTTTCGCCATCGGCACGGCTGAAAGGCGGGGTGTCGCCGGAAAACCTGATCACTGGCGTACAGGCATTGGGGGAATTGCTGGCGCGCAAGTGGCGCACCACGCGGTCGCCGCTGATCTGAGGTATATTCTGACCGACGATCAACAAATCGAACTTCTGCGTCATTGCCACTTCCACCGCAGCGCGCCCGTCGCTGACCACGGTAAGTTCCACCGCGGCACTATTGGCGAACATTGCCCGGATATCTGCCCGATTGGCCGTATCATCGTCGGCCAGAAGTATCTGTCTCGTCAGTCTCACCGTTTTACCTCTCCACCACATACTTAAGCTATTGTTATTATAAGCATACATTCATGCGCCCGCATTTCAAGGACCGGCGGATCGCTGCGACAGCGCAAAGTCAAATTGCTGCAAGATCCGACGGTTGTTCCGGCACCCCAAAACGTGTGTGATCCCGTTCACGCTTTAGTTGTAATTATTATAAAATCATCGTCTTAAGAGAATGTTAATGGCGTGCAGCAACTGGCGGTGTTTGAACGGTTTCGCCAGATGCGAGTCGAACCCGCCCAGAATGTAATCGGCTACCTGATGCGGCATCGCGTTGGCAGTGACGGCAATGGCGGGCACAACCGTCTCGCCCAAATCGCGCTCCTGCCGACGGATTTCACCAAGCGCGCTCAGCCCGTCCAGCACCGGCATCGTGATGTCCAGCAGCAGCAGATCAAACGGCGTTGCCGTATGGCGCTGCGCCTGCCATGCCAAGATTGCCTCTTGCCCGTTTTCTGCGATGGTGATTATCACACCTGTTTCTGCCAGCATTTCAGCCAGCACAAACCGGTTGGTGGCATTGTCGTCCGCGATCAGAATGTGGCGGCCTTTCAGCGAAAGATCGGCCACGCTGACGGGCGACAGCGCCTCTGACACCGGGTCGGGCTGTTTGGCATCTTGCAACGGCAAGGTGACGCGCACCCGCGTCCCGGTCCCGGGCGTGCTGTCCAATGTCATCTGGCCAGCCATCAGCGCCACCAGTTCCTTTACGATCGACAGGCCCAGCCCGGTGCCGCCAAACCGCCGCGTCGTGCTGCCATCGGCCTGTTCGAAACTGTTGAACACGCGGGCGATTTGCGATTCCGTCATCCCAAGCCCGCTGTCCGTCACCTCGAACACCATCGGCTTTCCGGCTCTGCACGAAAGTTTCAGCCGCACTTCGCCGCGCTCGGTGAATTTGATGGCGTTGTGCAACAGGTTGTTGAGGATCTGCTGAATGCGGTGCGGGTCGCCCATCACTGTACGGTCGCTGCCTGCACTGATAAGCACTTCGAAATCCAGCCCCTTTTCTTCGGCCTGCACGGCAAACACCGCTTCGGTGTGCCGCAAAATCTTGGCGGGGATGAAGGGCACAAGATCCAGCACCATCTTGCCCGCCTCGATCTTGGACATATCCAGGATGCTGTTCAACACCATGAGCAAGGTTTCCCCCGATGTGCGGATGATGCTGACGATCCGCTTGTGTTCAGACTCTTTCAGGATGTTTTCAAGAACTTCCGTCATGCCCAGCACCCCGTTCAGCGGCGTGCGAATTTCGTGGCTCATATTGGCAAGGAAGATGGATTTTGCCCGGTTTGCATCTTCGGCGCGCTGGCGGGCTTCTTCCAGCCGGACGGTCGCGGCCAATTGTTCGGTAACATCCGAAAAGGATTCCACCACCCGCACCGTTCCGTCATCCGATGACAGCCGGGCCGCATTGATCGACAGGATACGCCGGGTGCCATCCGGCATGTGCAGCGCGAAAACGGCATCACGAATCGGCACGTCAGAGGCGAGCGCGCGGCGGAACGGCGTTTCGGCGTCTGGCAAAGGGCCGCCTTCCACCCGTTCCATCCGCCAGTCGGGCGCGTTGAAATCGCGGCCTTCGGCCCTGTCGCGCGTCAAACCAAGCACACGCTCGGCTTCAGGATTGCAATAGACCAGCACGCCCTGCGCATCGAACACCACGATGGCGGCAATGCTGGTTTGCATGATCTGTTCCAGATAGGCCCCGCCTTCCTCGATCTCGCGTTGCAGGCGTTTTTGATGGCTGACGTCCAGATTGACGCCGCCGACCGCAAGCGCATGGCCCGCCGCATCGCGTTCGGTCACCCGGCTGCGCGACAGGATCCAGATCCAATGGCCCAGCTTGTGCAGCATCCGAAATTCGCATTCGATGAAATGCGAATCGCGCGCCAGGTCATCGTCGCGCTTGGCATCCAGAAAGGTCAGGTCATCTGGGTGAACCAGGCTTCGGAATGTCTCGATGGCCACGTCGCGTGCCACCTCGTCTTCATAGCCCAGCATGGCCCACCAATGTGCGCCTACATGAGTCTTGCCGCTTGAAATCTCCCATTCCCAGGTGCCGACCGCTGCCGCTTCGATGATCGCCAGCATGCGCCGCTCGGCGCGGGCGCGGTCTTCCAGAACCTCGGTCAACGCGTGATTGGCGGCATCCAGTGCGGCCATCTGGTTGTGCCGCGCCGTCACGTCGATACCAAGCAAGATACAACCACCATCAGCGGTGCGGTTGTTGATCCGCTTCACCCAGCGGCCATCGGGAAACTGCACCTCATCGATGACCTGGGGGGGGCGGTACATGGCCAGCCGGTCAGCCAGCCAGCTTTCCCGTTGCACTTCCGTTTCACCTGCCGGAAACAGCCCCAGCGCGGCCCCCTTGCGCAGCAGATCGGCAATCGGGGTGCCTTCCACGGCCAGTGCGGCCAGCGCTGGAAATGTTTGGCGGTAGGCATCGTTGGCTACCACAACCCGGTCATCCGCATCAAGCACCACCGCGCCATCGGGCAGCGCGTTCAGCGCATTTTCCAACTGTAACCGCGCGGCTGTCGCCGCTGCGGCCGCTGCGGCCAGCGCGGTTTCCTGTTCCTTTTGCCGGGTGATCACTGTCTCGACCGACACGAAACCTTCCAGAGTGCCATCGGCATGCCACAGCGGCAGCATGTTGAAATCTATCCAATAGCGGTTGCCATGGCGGTCCTGGTTGGCAGCCTGGCCGTGAAAGGGCACCTGCCGTGCAATCGCATCCAGAAGCCGGGCCGATACGTCGGGGTCGCTGTCGGGGCCGCGCACCAGATCGCCCAGAATCCGCCCCCGGATGTCGTCCAGCGCCCAGCCGGTCTGCCGTTCAAACGCGGCATTGACCCAGACGATACGCCGGTCGATATCCAGCACGGCCACAAGATTGCTCATCGTTTCGACGATCTTGCCCAGCCGGGCCAGTTCCCGCCGCAGTTCGGTATCCTCTGTCACCTCGCGCACAACGAAGATGGCGCTTGGGCGAGCGTCCGGCCCGGTGGCTTCCTTGCGGGCGCCGCGCAGTTCAAACCACTTGCGGCCCGCCGGCAAATCAAGCTGATAACGCACACCGCTGACATTGCCCGTCGCGATCACCTGATCGAACGCCGCCCGCGCCAATCGCCCCACATCCGGTGGCAGCAGACTTTCCAGCGCCTGCCCCGACAGCACGTCGGGAGAAGCCACCATCAACTGGCGTGGCCCGGCTACAAAGCCGCTGTAGCGCCCGTCAGCGTCGATTTCGAACAAAAGGTCTGGCATCGCTGCCAGTGTTGCATTCAACTGGCTGGATGTGGTGTGCAACTGGGCCTCGGTCCGCTGCCTTTGCATGGCCCCTTGAATCACATCGGCCCCGGATTTCAGAAAGTCGATCTGCCCTTGCGGAAAGGCCTGCACACGCCGCGTCACGTCAAAGCCGATAAAGCCCACCAACGTGCCCTGTTCCAGCATCGGCGCCGTCAACAGCGACCGGACACCTTGCAGCATCAACGTGGCTTTTTCCGGCGAATCGTCGGGCAAGGCGGCCACATCGGGAATATGCACAGGCTCGTCCCGGTCAAACTCGGCGCGCCATCCGTCGATCAACGACAGCGGCAGGCCCTGCAATTGCCCGCGCATCGCGGCTACGCCGGGCCCCACCCATTCATGGGTATTATCCAACAGGCAGCCCTGACGGACGATAAAGATATAGGCCCGGTCGGCCCCGGCATATTCGCCCATCTGGCGCAGCGCGGTCTTGATTGTGCCATCCAGATCATCCGAGGATGACCGCACCAGCGCATTCAGTATTTTGACCATAACGGTCTGTGCAGACAAAGGAGCCTCTCCCGTAACGGTTGCGTCATGGCAGACGGGCCTAATATCTGCGGGATTGTAAAGCCAAAGGTGAACGCGGGCATATCTTTTCCACAGGCGACAGCGCAGGCAGGCGACAGTCGCGGTGACGCGCGTGCCACCTGCCGGCGCCCGGTTGCAGGCCCGCGACCAGGAAAGCCTGTAATTCTGGCCATATGGCGGCGATATTTCCGCCGGGAAACAGACAGCGCTGCGCCATATGGCCTGTACGAATGCGTGCCTTCCATGTGGAAATTCGTCCCGACACCGGACCTGCCACGTATTTTTGCCGTTTCTCCGGCCGGTGTGATTTTCTGGCTGGTAACCCTTATGGCGCACGCTATGGTTTAGTCGCAATTTGGCTGCATTTCCGGATTACGACAGAGGCTGACGGGGCGGTGCGGCACCATGCCCAAGAGGACGCGAATGAGCGGACTATCTCAGTTGGGGCCTGACGGCAACCGATCGCGCGGCGCTGCGCCTGTGCGGGCGCTGGCGGCAGACATCACTGCCGCACTTCTGCGCGCTGGCGATGCCGGACTGCGGGCTGCGATGCTGGCGGCACTTTCGCGCTTTGGCATGCTGCTGGGGGCAAACCGCGCCGGCCTTTTGCGCAACGGGCCTGCTGATGAGCCACAATGGGTGCTGGGTTGGCCGGGTGAAGAGGCGGCCTGGCCAGAGGCTGCGCGCGCCATGACAGAAACGGCGCAGGGTCTGGCCCCATCCGACTGTGGGCTGATCACCCTGCCGCTGCGCGACAATGGCCTGCTGATCGGCGTGATCGTTCTGGCCGCCGCTGCCCCGCATGACCCGGCGCATCTGAAACCCCTGACGGATATTTTTACCCTTTGCCTGTTGCGCTATGCCGCGCGGGCTGAAGATCATGCAACCTTGCTTGCAGACGCGATCGCCACCCAGACGGAAGCGGTGTTTCTGTTCGATGCCGATGACAGGCTGGTGATTTGCAACGCCCATGACAAACCGCTTTACGCGAAATCCGCGCATATGCTGGTGCCGGGGTTGCGGTATCAGGATTTTCTGCGTGCCGCGCTTGAAGACGGGCATATCACCGACGCGGACGACGATGAACAGGCGTGGCTTGCGCAGCGGATGGAGGCACGCACCGAAGTCGGCATGGTGCGGGAACAGACGCTGGCCGACGGGACCATTCTGCGCATCGCCGAAAGGCGCACCGCGAATGGTGGCTGGCTATCGGTGCATACAGACATCACCGCGCTTAAACGGTCTGAGCAGCGGCTGCTGCATGTGATTGAAGGCGCACAGGTTGGCACATGGGAATGGGATCTGTTCACCGGCAGGCAGTATATCAACGAACGCTGGGCCGAAATGCTGGGGTTCCGCAGCAATGAATTCGGCGCGTTTCGCTATCAGCTGTGGCAAGGGCTGATTCATCCCGATGACCTGCGCGCGGCGGAAGAGCAGATCAAGAAATGCATGCAAGGCGATGTCGAATCCTACGAGGCCGAATACCGTCTGCGCCACAAGGCAGGGCACTGGGTCTGGGTGCTGGACCGGGGCCGCATCACGCTCTGGACCGCCGACGGCAATCCGCAGACGATGGCCGGCGTGCAAATCGACATATCCGATCAGAAGGCGCGCGAATTTGCGCTGAATGCCGCGAAGGCTGATCTTGAACTTGCGCTGGCCGACCGGGCGTCTGCGGAGAAGCGGTTCCTCGACATTGCCTCGGTCAGCGAAGACTGGTTCTGGGAAATTGACCGGGACCTGTGCTTTCGTTTCGTGTCCAAGGCCGATGTGGGTGGCGGCGCGGGCAGTGCCGACCCGGTGATGATCGGCAAGACGCACGCCGAATGGCTGGCGTTCTATCCTGTGGTGCGTGCCAGTGCCGACTGGAATTGGCTGTTTGCCCGCCTGCGGGCGCAGGAACCGTTCCGCGATTTCGTTTACCGGGCACCAAATTCGACGCTGGAGGATGAACGCTGGCTGCGCATCATGGGCGCGCCGGTGTTCGATGCGGCTGGCGTGTTTACCGGCTACCGTGGTGTGGGGTCGGATGTGACGCAGCTTTACCTCGCCAAAGCGCGGGCCGAGGTGGCAAACCAGACCAAATCGTTGTTCCTTGCCAATATGAGCCACGAGATTCGCACCCCGCTGAACGGCGTTCTGGGCATGGCCGAAATCCTTGACATGTCGTTGACCGACAAGAACCACAAACGCCTGATCGGCACAATCCGCGAATCCGGCGAGGCGCTGCTGACCATTCTCAACGACATTCTCGACATGTCAAAAATCGAGGCCGGCAAGCTGGAGCTGGAAGAAGTGCCCTTCCGCCCGATGGAAATTGCCGCCCGTGTCGAAGATCTGCACGCCCTTCGTGCCGAGGAAAAGGGTCTGGCCTTCGAGGTGCTTACAGGCTCCGGCGCCGATCTTGGCCGTATTGGCGACCCGCACCGCGTGCGCCAGATCATGCACAACCTTGTCAGCAACGCGATCAAGTTCACCGAAAGCGGCGAGGTGACGGTGAAAGTCAGTGGCAAGCGCGGCAAACCCCTGATGCTGGAGGTGCAGGATACCGGCATCGGCATGTCCGAAGATCAGATAGCCCGTCTGCACGAAGAATTCAGTCAGGCTGACAACTCCATCACCCGCCGCTATGGCGGCACCGGGCTTGGCATGTCGATCACCCGCAAGCTGGTCGATCTGATGCATGGCGACATCAAAATTCTTTCAATACCGGGCGAGGGCACCACGGTCCGCGTCACCGTGCCGCTGCCGGTGTTCGACGGCAAGCTCGCCCCGCAGCTTGTCACCGTCGATGAACCCGCCGATCTGAACGGTTTGCATATCCTTGCCGCTGATGACAACGTCATCAACTGTGCGGTGCTTGCGGAAATGCTGACGCGGCTTGGCGCCGATGTGAAGATCGTGCATGACGGCCAGCAGGCGGTGCAGGAATGGGCGCCCGGCAGCTATGATGTGGTACTGATGGATATGGCGATGCCGGTGATGGACGGCATGACGGCCCTGCGTAACATCCGCAAGATGGAACGCGACCGCAGCGGACCGCGCACACCCGTTATTGCGGTGACGGCCAACGTGATGCTGCATCAGGTGGCCGATTATCTGGCCGAAGGCTTTGACGATCATGTTGCCAAACCGATCCAGATCACCGAACTCAGCAAGATCATCCGCGCGGCTGTCAAAAGCCGGTCGGTCGTGCATTAGGTTTCGGCCTGCCATCCCCGCCTCATTCGGCACATCGGGCGCTAAGGTTCAGGTGGTCACCAGCAGCGGACCGCACAAGGCATTCAACATCGCAGACCCGGCCCGAAGGTGGTCAGCAAGGCCGCCTCTTCCGTGCTCAATCTCCCAATGCCACCACGCCGCGGTAAATGTCGCTCGCCGCCCGTCCCGCCGGTTGTTTCGGATATCGGTCTTCGCGCCGCGCTGACCTGTGCTAACCACGCGCCAACAAAGCGTCGATCTCGGCCCGCGTCGGCATCGACGGCGCAGTCCCGGGGCGGGTCACCGAGATGCCCGCCGTCGCACAGCCAAAGCGCACAGCGGAGACGCGGTCGGCACCGCCCGCCAATGCCGCCGCGAAGCCGCCGTTGAACGCATCACCCGCCCCGGTGGTTTCTGCGACCGGGCCCGCGCTGATCACCGGCACATGCACGGTCTGCATGGCGTCGTGATACAGCGCACCTTTGTCGCCAAGCGTAATGATCGCCGCCCCCGCCCCCATCGCGCACAAGACGCGGGCGGCTGTGATGGCCTGCTCTACCGTGGTCACCGGAAGGCCGGTCAGCGCCTCGGCTTCGGATTCGTTGGGGGTCACCACATCGCAAAGCGCCAGCATCCCGTCAGGCAGCGTGGTTGCGGGCGCGGGGTTCAGCACTGTCACAGCGCCTCCGGCCCGCGCAATCTGCAAGGCACGCATCGCGGCGGGCAGCGGCTGTTCCAGCTGCGTGACGAAGACCGCCGCGCCGCCGATCAGATCAGCCTGCGCTTCGATATCGGTCTCGTTGATCGTGCCCGCCACGCCAGGGCAGACAATGATGGCATTATTGCCGGTAGCCGCCTCTACAAAGATGTAAGCCGCCCCGGTGTAGCTGTCAGCGTGTTGCGTCACAGCGGGGATCACCCCCGCATCCGCCCAGGTTTTCAACGCCATATCGGCAAACGTATCGCGCCCCAACCGGGTTATGAAATGCGTCTCCGCCCCTGCCCTGGCCGCCGCCACCGCCTGATTGGAGCCTTTGCCACCTGGCCCGAGTGCAAAGCTTTGCCCCATGATCGTCTCGCCCATCCGGGGGGCGCGTTCGGCGCGGTAGGCGGTATCAGCGACAAATACCCCAAGGATCACAACGCGGTTTCGGGTCATCATGCCTCTGGCGGGATCACGCCCTTGCGGAAGATAAAGCAGCCATAGAACCGCCGCTCGCCGGTCTGTATCACGGCATAAGCCTTTTTCGCGCGTTCATAAAAATCAAACCGCTCGATGCTGATCATGGCGCGGGGGCGGCCTTCGGCGGCGTCGATCACCATTTGCACCTCGGTCTGCACGGGTTCCAGGCGGTCGGGCGCGCCGACGACCTCCATCCGGCCCGCGAAATCATCCACGAATGTATCCAGCGGCAGCACCGAAAGCACAGCCTCGGCAGCCTGCGCACAGGTCAGGTTATCCATCCGCAGCAATTCGCCCAATACCGTTTGCCGTGCGATGGAATC
>Ga0105050_10000827_pt1 | contig 47325 bp, 40 predicted proteins | sample FRY01_FD_78088 | JGI IMG/M metagenome (GOLD analysis project Ga0105050, IMG submission 78088) | Freshwater microbial communities from Lake Fryxell liftoff mats and glacier meltwater in Antarctica - FRY-01 | ecosystem: Environmental > Aquatic > Freshwater > Ice > Glacier meltwater ...
CCCCATGGGGGGGGGCCCACCCCCCGGGGGGCCCGCCGCCCCCCCCCCCAGCGCGGGGGGTTCCCCCCCCCCCCCCCCCCTCCCCCCCCCCCCCCCCCCCAACCCTCCCCAAAAACCCTCCACCATTCTCCTCTCCCCCATTTGCAGCAGATTTCCCCTTCCCATCCCCACCACCGCCCTCCTAGACTCACCGCCACCCCGCCCCAAGGCACGGCAATCCAAAAAAATAGCATCCCAACCCATGGTCCTAGAACTCATCCTCTTCACCGTCTTCGTGGTCCTCGTCATCGGACTCGGAATTTTTAAAGGTAAAAAAGAAGAGGGAGGCAGCGACTCGGGTGCCGGCCACTACTTCCTCGCCGGCCGCGGACTCACTTGGTACCTCGTCGGCTTCTCCCTCATCGCCGCCAACATCTCCACCGAACAGTTCGTGGGTATGTCCGGTCAGGCCGCCGACTGGCTCGGCATGGCCATCGCCTCCTACGAATGGATGGCCGGAATCACCCTCGTCGTGGTCGCCTTCATCTTCCTTCCAAAATTCCTGAAGTGCGGCATCTACACCGCCCCCGAATTCCTCGAGTACCGCTATGGCCCCTTCTCACGCTTCGTCATGGCCGTCGCCACACTCGTCATTCTCGTCGGCGTCCCCACCGCCTCGGTCATCTTCTCCGGAGCCAAGGTCGTCTCCGTCTACTACCCCGACGTGCCGATCCTCGGCAGCCTCACCGCCTCCTGCTGGCTCATCGCCCTCATCGCCGCGGCATACGTCTTCATCGGTGGGCTGAAAGCCTGCGCCTGGACCGACCTCATCTGGGGCGCCTCCCTCATCCTCGGTGGGGGCATCGTCGCCTACCTCGTCTTCCAAAACCTCGGCGGCGCAGATCCCTCCGAACTCGCCAAAACCGCCACCAACAAGGCCCTCGATCCGAACACCCTGAAGGACGCCGGGGCCTGGGAGCGCTTCCAACTCCTCAATGCCGGCACCGCCGAAGAAGGCGGCAAACTCCACATGCGCCGACCCATCGATGATGAGTCCATCCCATGGACCGCCCTCATGCTCGGCCTCTGGATCCCCAACTTTTTTTACTGGGGCCTCAACCAATACATCATCCAACGGACCCTCGGCTCCAAGTCCCTCGCCGAAGGGCAGAAAGGCCTCGTCTTCGCCGCCTTCCTGAAACTGCTCATCCCCTTCGTCGTGGTCATCCCCGGCATTCTCGCCTTCAACCTCTTCTCCGGAGATCTCCATCTCTCTGCGGCAGAAAGCAACATTCGGGCCCTCAAGGACGCCACCGCAACGCAAACGGTGCTCATCGACCACCAAGTCGTTGAACTCCAACCCGGGATCGTCGCCGATGCCATCGCCCGAAACGCAGGCTTGGCAGGGGTGGCCTCCGACCTCCCCGCAGGCGCAGATTCCACGGCCATTGCCGAGCACATCAATGGACTCGCCAAACTCGCCGCCGAGAAGAACCCCAAGGTCACGCAGGGACCAAGGCTCGTCAGCTACGACTACGACGCGGCCTTCCCGGTCCTCCTGAAGAACCTCATCAAACCGCATTGGTACATCTCCTGGTTTGTCCTCGCCGCCATCTTCGGCGCGGTGGTCAGTTCCCTGGCCTCCATGCTCAATTCCGCCTCCACCATCGCCACGATGGACATCTACCGGAAGTTCAACCCCAACGCTTCCCAGGACCAACTCATCAAGTCCGGCCGCGTCTGCGTGGTCCTCTTCGTGATCATCGCCGCCATCATCGCCCCCTTCCTCGCCAATCCGGGCTTCGGTGGCATCTTCACCTTCATCCAGGAGTTCCAGGGCTTCATCAGCCCCGGCGTCCTCGCCGTCTTCCTCTTCGGCGCCCTCGTCCCGAAAGCCCCGCGCTTCCTCGGCTGGTCCGGCATCCTCATGAATGCCTTCCTCTACGCCCTCATCAAGTTCTGGCTCGGCGATGTCATCACCGAGAACGGCCTCTGGTTCTCGGAGAACATTTCCTTCCTCGACCGCATGGCCGTCTGCTTCATCATCGTCATGCTCTACTGCACGATCATGACCATCGTGAAGCCCCTTCCCGAACCAGCCATCCTCCCCGTGAACGAGAACATGAACCTCGAATCCTCCAAGTTCGCCAAAATCGCCGGTGCTGGAGTGGTCTGCCTCACGATCATCCTCTACATCATCTTCTGGTAGGCTCCCTCTCCCTAAAAACCCCCAAATACAAAAACCCAATACATAAAGGCCCCGCTCCGGCGGGGCCTTTTCTTTGCGGGGAGCGTGGGCCTCCCTCCCGCTTGTCAACCCCGCTCTTCTCCACCGTCCGACCTGTCCGACCTGTCCGACCCGTCCGACCTGTCCGACCTGTCCGACCTGTCCGACCTGTCCGACCCGTCCTACCCGTCCGACCCGTCCGACCTGTCCGGCTTGTCCTCCCCGACCACCCTCCCCCCCTAATCACATTAGCCAAATAGTGCCCAATTCCCCATCGCCGCCAAAACCCTTGCAAAACCAGCACTCCCCACCCCTCTTTGATCACGTTTGTGCCGTTTCCCGACAAAATTCCCCTTCCCCGACCACCCCTTTCCTCGCCATCCTCCCCCTGCCACACCCGATGAAATTTTCTGCTCTTTGCCTCCTCGCGCTCGCCCTCACCGTCACGGTCGCCAGCGCCCAGCCCGATTGGGAAAACGAGGCAGTCTTCCGCATCAACAAGGAGGCCGCCCACGCCACCAAGATGCCCTTCCCGGACCGTGAGTCCGCCCTCACCCGCAGGCGCCTCGAATCCCCCTACTGCCGCATCCTCAATGGCATTTGGAAATTCTACCACGTCGGCCATCCCGACAACCGCCCCGTCGATTTCTACAAGCCCGACTACGATGTCTCCACCTGGGAGGAAATCCCCGTCCCCGCCAACTGGCAACTGCACGGCTACGGCACCCCCAACTACACCAACCTCACCTATCCCTTCAAAAAAGATCCGCCTCGCGTCATGGGCGTGCCCGACGATCATTACCTCACCTTCCCCGAGTCCAACCGCAATCAGGTCGGCTCCTACCGCCGCAACTTCTCCGTCCCCGACAGCTGGAACGGGCGCCGCGTTTTCATCGCCTTCGAGGGCGTCGACTCCGCCTTCTACCTCTGGGTCAACGGACAACAGGTCGGCTACTCCCAGGACTCCCGCACCACCGCCGAGTTCGATCTCACCAATTACCTCCAAAAGGGCGACAACGTTCTCGCCGTCGAGGTCTACCAACACTCCGACGGCTCCTACCTCGAGGACCAGGACATGTGGCGCCTCTCCGGCATCTTCCGCGATGTTTACCTCTGGTCCGCCGCCCCCACCGACCTCCACGACATCGAGATCCGCTCCGGCCTCGATGACGACTACACCACCGGCGAACTCGAGGTCCTCCTCACCTTCCACAACTGGAGCGACGCCGAATCCGCCGGCTCCTACGCCATCGATCTCCTCGACCCCGCCGGCCGCAAGCTCCACGGCTGGACCGGCAGCGAAAAAGTCGCCCCCGGCCAGGAGGTCGTCGTCACCGAGAAGGCCGCCGCCCTCCCCGTCCAGCCCTGGTCCGCGGAAATCCCAAACCTCTACACCCTCCTCGTCACCCTCACCAACCCCGCCGGCGACACCTCCTGCTACGCTATCAAGACCGGCTTCAAAACCTCTCAAATAAAAGACGGCCAACTCCTCATCAACGGCAAGGCCGTCCTCTTCAAGGGCGTCAACCGCCACGACCACCACATGGTCACCGGACACTACGTCACCGAAAAGGACCTCCGCGAGGACATCAGCCTCATGAAACAACTCAACATCAACGCGGTCCGCTGCTCCCACTACCCCAACGATCCGCGCTTCCTCGAACTCACCGACGAACTCGGCCTCTACGTCATCGACGAGGCCAACATCGAATCCCACGGAATGGGCTGGGGTCCCAACGCCACCGAAACCCTTGCCCGCATCCCCTCCTGGGACGCCGCCCACCTCGACCGCATCATCAACGTCGTCGAACGCGACAAGAACCACCCTTCCGTCATCCTCTGGTCCATGGGCAACGAAGCCGGCGACGGCGACGCCTTCGTGCAGGCCTCCGCCTGGATCAAACAACGCGATCCCTCCCGCCCCGTCCAATACGAGCAGGCCGCCAACCGCGCCCACACCGACATCATCGCTCCGATGTACAAACCCATCGACGATTGCGAAAAATTCTGCCGCGAGGAGGAACAGAAGCCGCTCGATCAACAACGCCCCCTCATCCAGTGCGAATACTCCCACGCCATGGGCAACAGCACCGGCAACCTCACCGACTACTGGGACCTCATTCGGCGCGAACGACTCCTCCAGGGCGGCTACATCTGGGACTGGGTCGATCAAGGCCTCCTCACCAGAAAGCACCCCGCCGATGTCTGCGGCCCCGGCACCCACCTCATGGGTGTCCTCCACCCCGGTCAGGGACTCACCGTCGGCGGAATTTTGGTCGCCAACAACGACGCCCTCAACGTCACCGAGGCCATCACCGTCATGGCCGAAGTCCGCGGCAACGCCGGCGGCGGCGAAAACAACAACCGCAACGAATCCGACGGCTACCCCATCGTCACGAAGGGCGACAACGCCTACTCCCTCAAAATCGCCGCCAGCGGCAACAAGATCGAATGGTTCGTCTTCACCGACACCTGGCAAACCCTCCAGCTCCCCCTCCCCGACAATTGGCAATCCCAGTTCCACCAACTCATCGGCACCTACGACGGCAAACAACTCAAGATCTACATCGACGGCAAGGAAGCCGCCTCCAAGGCCGTCACTGGTGCCATCAACACCAACGCCTACGACCTCGCCATCGGCCTCAACGCACAGGAACCCTCCCGTCGCTTCGACGGCTCCATCGCCAGCGTTCAGGTCCTTAAAGGTGCCCTCGATCCGACCAAACGGGAGCAACTCCCCGAACTCCTCAACCTCGACTTCCGCGCGGCCGCCGCCGCACCAAAGACCCGCGAATTCTGGGCCTACGGCGGCGACTTCGCCGACCACCCCAACCAGCGCTCCTTCTGCATCAACGGCATCGTCCGCCCCGACCGCAGCACCGGCCCCCAGGCCCCCGAAGTGAAGAAGGTCTATCAGTCCGCCCACTTCAGCCCCGGCACCCGCGTAGGCAATGACATGACCGTCAACCTCCACAACGAATACGACTTCACCTCCCTGAAGGGCGACCAACTCAAGGGCGAATGGCAACTCACCCGCAACGGAGAAATCGTCGCCACCGGCTCCATCACCCCCCCCGATGTCGCCCCCGGCGAAACAGGATCCATCGTCCTCAAGGACATCGGCGCCGAACTCGACAGCCCCGGGGAACACTTTCTCCGCCTCACCCTCAAACTCGACACCGACGCCCCCTGGGCTCCGAAAGGCCACGAACTCGCCTGGGACCAGATGAAACTCAGCGGCGACTATACCCCGCCACCACCACCACCACCCGGCGCGGCCCTCTCCGGCGTCAATCGCGAGGGCGACCTCCTCAAGATCCAGGGCCGCGGCTTCTCCGCCGCCTTCGACAGCCGCAACGGTGCCCTAGTCTCCTACTATGTCGATGGCCGGGAACTCCTCGCCAGCCCCCTCCACCTCAACTTCTGGCGCCCCCCCACCAACAACGATGAAGGGGCCAAGCTCGACCGTAAACTCGCCCCCTGGCGCAACGCCGGGATCCGCGCCCAGGCCACCGCCGTCAAAACGGAGGGCTCCGGCCCCTCCCAAATCCTCCGCTTCAACCTCGATATCCCCGTCGGCCAATCCACCGCCGAACTCATCTACACCATCCAAAGCTCCGGTGAAATCGAGGCCGCCGTCACCGCCTATCCAAATGGCAAGGATGTCCCCATGCTCCCCCGCTTCGGCATGCAGGCCGAAATCCCCGCCACCTTCTCCCAGTGGAAGTGGTACGGCCGCGGCCCCACCGAAAATTACAACGACCGCCGCGATGGCACCTGGATTGGCCAGCACACCGGGACCATCGACGACCTTTTCAACCTCTACCTCGACCCCCAGGAAGCCGGTAACCGCACCAGCATCCGCTGGACCACCTTCACCGACCGGGATGGCAAAGGCCTCCGCGTCGATACCATCGGCCCCCACCTCCTCGAGGTCGCCGTCTATCCCTTCTCTCCCCTCGACATCGAACTCGCCCGGCATCCCATCGACCTCCGCCGCAGTCCCACCAACACCATCAACCTCGATTACGGCCAACTCGGCCTCGGCGGCACCAATTCCTGGGGCCAGCTCCCCCTCGAGAAATACCGCCTCCTCCCCGGCAAACCCTACCACTATTCCTTCCGCCTCAGCCCACAACGCTAGAATGAGGCCTCACCTCGCCCCGCCCATCAACCCTGCCCACATGTCCATCCAACCCAACACGCCCCTCTCCGAACTCGCCGCCGAGGCCAAGGCCCACCTCCGCCATTTCTACGACAAGGAGGCCACCCTCGTCGCTGCCGCCCCGGGACGCGTCAACCTCATCGGTGAACACATCGACTACTGCGACGGCTTCGTCCTCCCCCTCGCCATCAACCGCCACGTCCTCATCGCCGCCGCCCCCAACGGCACCTCCCGGGCCCGCATCCGCACCACCTGCGATGAGGAGGAGGCCGTCATCCCCCTTGATCAACCACAGAAAATTCTCGCCCCCAAATGGTCGCACTACTTGCGCGGCGTCTTCGAGGGCTTCCGCTCCCGCGGCATCTGGCCCCTCCCCGGCTTCGACGCCATCATCGTCTCCAGCGTCCCCAACGGCGGCGGACTCTCCTCCTCCGCCGCCCTCGAACTCGCCACCGCCACCCTCGCCGAGGGCCTCGCGGACAACTTTCTGGACACCAAGGAAAAGGCCCTCCTCGCCCAAAAGGCCGAACACGACTTCGCCAAGGTCCCCTGCGGCATCATGGACCAGTTCGCCTCCGCCTTCGGCAAAAAGGATCACCTCATCCTCATCGACTGCCAGACCGGCGAACCCGAACTCGTCCCCTTCCACGATCCCGGCCTCACCATTCTGGTCTCCAACACCATGGTCTCCCACGACCTCACCGACGGCGGCTACGCCGCCCGCCGCAAGGATACCGAGGACGGCCTCGCCCACATCGGCAAATCCAGCTGGCGAGACGCCTCCATGGCGGACGTCGAGGCCGCCAGAAAAAAAATGGGCGACCGCGTTTACCGCCGCTCCCGACACGTGGTCGGCGAAATCGAACGCACCATCCAGGCCGCCGAGGCACTCAAAACCGACAACTACGCCGCCCTCGCCTCCCTCATGGCCGCCTCCCACACCTCCCTCCGCGACGACTTCGAGGTCTCCTGCGCCGAACTCGACCTCCTCGTCGAAATCGCCGACGAAATCGGCTTCGAAGGCGGCGTCCTCGGCGCCCGCATGACCGGCGGCGGCTTCGGCGGCTCCACCGTCACCCTCTGCCGCACCGAACACGCCCGGGACATCGCCGCCACCCTCGAGGACAGCTACCGCGCCAAAACACACCTCACCCCCCAGATCTTCGCCTCCCGCCCCGTCCAAGGCGCCCACCTCCTCTAACCATACTCCCCTGCCCCAACGGGGCATCTCATACCAACCCCGGATGCAGTCCCGGGAGTAGCCTCATCCCAATTCCCGCGTCCTACAGGGAGCCCCCATGCACCGACACCACTCAACAACCATTCGCCTCTCCCACTTCCGCATTCCGAACTCCGCATTCCCAATCCCATGCCCCATCTTCTCCTCATCCTCACCCTCCTCGCCTTCTCCATGTCCCTCCTCTCCGCCAAACCCAAAAACTGGGAACCTTCCATCCGCGCTTTCGAGCAACACCACGCCAAGACCCCTCCTCCCGAGAAACCCCTCCTCTTCGTCGGCAGCTCCAGCGTCCGCATGTGGAATCTCAAGGACTCCTTCCCCGGCCGGGCCACCATGAACCGCGGCTTCGGCGGATCGGAACTCTCCGACTCCCTCCAATACTTCGACCGCATCGTCCTCCCCTGCCGCCCCCGCGCTATCCTCCTCTACGCCGGCGACAACGACATCGGCAACGGCGAGACCGCCGAACAAGTCATCGCCGACTACAAGGCCTTCGCCGCCAAGGTCCGCTCCCAACTCCCCAAGGCCGATTTCGCCTACCTCCCCATCAAACCCAGCCTCGCCCGTTGGAACCTCTGGCCCGAAATGCAAAAGGCCAACCATGCCATCAAGCAACTCGCCGCCGCCGACCCCAAACTCCACTACCTCGACACCGTCACCCCCATGCTCGGCGAAGACGGCAAACCAAAGAAGGAATTCTTCCTCCCCGACGGCCTCCACATGACCCCCGCCGGCTACCAAGCCTGGACCGCCGTCGTCACCCCTTGGCTCGAGGCCCTCAAGTAACCCGTGGCCCGGAAGGACCACCGAAGTTAGGCGGACAGCTTCAACGGCATTGCTCTCGCCACCATGGGCGGTTTGCTCCTCACCATTGGAGATAGAAAGGCAACGAAACCCAACTAAACCCCAATGGCCCTCAACTAAGACGAACTTGAAACCCTATCGGGATCCAATTTGATGACTGAGTTGAAGCGCTCTTCGTCCCGGAGGGACATCATACGGTAGCCGGTGGTACCACCACCGGATCCCCACCCCCCACAGTCCCCGCCTCCCGGAGGGATGCCGCAAACATTCGCCACCCGCCCGCCCCTGACCGTCTCTCCCCCCGCCCTCATCACTTCCTTTCTCCATCTCACTTCTTCTCCACCCACCCCTTCCACTCCTTCTCGATCACCTCCCGCTCCGGCAACTCCCCGTCGATAATCAAAAACCGGTAGTCCAACACCAGCTCCCCAACCTCCGGAATGTCCTTCTGGAAAAACGCCCCGAACCGCCCGTAGTCCCGATAGGCCGAATACTTCGTCCCCTTCGGATTGTCGGGATGGTTCATCTGCACCACACTGTGGCGCTTCCCGTTCAGCACGTACGTCTCGCCCACCCAGCGCAGATCCTCCACCTTCTTCGGATCATCCCCCTCCTGCGGAAACAAATACACCGTCTTCTTCACCTTCACTTCATTCGCCGGACGATAGTGCACCCCGGCATGCTCCGGATCCCCCTTCAACGACACCGCTCCATACTTCGCCTCCAGCTTGGTGTGAAAATCAATGCTCATCCGCACCCCCGCCCCGCCTTCCATCACCCGCGTCGAGCGCTCCTCCTCCAAAATCGGCTCCCCTTCCTTCACCAGCCAAAGCGTCTGCGAGGTGAACATCGCCGCCCCATCCACCACCTCCTTGCCGATGAACTTCTGATGCACGATGTCCCCACCCTTCATGTGCCAACGATCATAGGTCTCTCCCTTGAACCCAATCTTGTTCCACCCGATGAAAATCCCGCGGTGATGCGTGTACTGCCCGCCCGGTCCCTTCGTGATCGGCCCCTTCCCCTCCGCATCGAAGACATGCAAATAGGGCTTGTAGGTCTCATGGTGCCGCTGCTCGTCCGACGTGTCGTGCGCATACATGTAGCGCGTCGCGGTCTTCCCATCGATCAACACATCAAGATACTGACCCTCCTCGTCCTGAAAGCTCAGCTCCGCCGAGAGCGGCGACACCAGGATCAATGTAAAGGGGATCGCAAGGAGGGCGGATAGGGACAACTTGGTCATGGTTCCCACCTATACCCCGCATTCCGCCCCCCTTTTCAAGGAAATCCTCCGCTCCCCCTATCTGCTTCCCCTCCCCCCGCCGCCGGGGCTACCCTCTCCGCGACCCCCATGAGCAGCCTCCCCAACTTCCGCCTCGGCAGCCTTTTCTCCCGCAAGCCCGGCCAACCCATCCAGCCCGCCCAGTCCCCCGGCTCCCTCATCCACATCGGCGAACGCCGCATCGAGCAACTCCTCGTCTCCGCCACCGAGTTCAATGCCGAACACATCGACACCCGCGAATTCCACGACTTCTCCGAACTGCCCCTCCAGAACGACCCCGCCAAGGTCGCCTGGATCCACGTCTCCGGCCTCCACGACATCGAGCAAATCGCCAAACTCGGCGCCCACTACGGCATCCACCCGCTCATTCTCGAGGACATCCTCAACACCAACTCCCACTCCAAGTTCGAGGACCACGACGGACACATCTTCATCGTCAACCGCATGCTCAGCTTCAACAGCGCCAATGCCGAGGTCGATGTCCAGCACTCCGCCCTCCTCCTCCTGCCGGGAAATGTCCTCCTCACCTTCCTCGAAGGCCCCACCGAGGTCTTCGCCCCCATCTACGCCCGGCTCAAAACCGGCGGCGCGGGCCGCATCCGCAACCACGGCGCCGACTACCTTGCTTGGGCCATCATCGATGCCGTCGTCGACAACTACTTCCACGTCATCGACGGAGTCCTCGACACCCTCAACCGCATGGAGGACACCCTCCAGGACGACGCCTCCGATGTCGAAGCCAGCGACCTCTTCTCCCTCAAGAAAGAAGTCAGCGCCCTCCACCGCATGGTCCGTCCCGTTCGCGAAATGGCCACCGCCCTCCAACACTCCGACTCCCCCGTCCTCACCCCCGCTGTCCGGCCCTACCTCCGCGACCTTTCCGACCACGCCCACCAGGTCCGCGAGGCCATCGATGAACTCCGCGATTCCGCCTCCTCCCTCCGCGACTTCTACCTCACCATCGCCTCCAACCGCATGAACGAGGTCATGAAGGTCCTCACCTGCTTCTCCACCGTCTTCCTCCCCCTCACCTTCCTCGCCGGCATCTACGGCATGAATTTCGACGTCATCCCCGAACTCAAATTTCGCTACGGCTACCCCATCCTCTGGGCCCTCTTCGTCCTCATCACCGGCGGCATGATCTCCCTCTTCCGCCGCAAAAAATGGCTGTAGCCTCCCCCCCTTCCCCGTCCCACCGCCCTCCCCTGTCCCAACGGGACATCTCCTCCCAGCCCCGGACAACTCCGCCCCAGCGGAGGCCGTCCGGGGATTCCCGTCCCCCAATGCCCCGCGCCCTGAAGGGGCGCCCCATGCGTTTCAACCGCGCTAATCGCCAAAAACATCCGCCCCCCAACATGAAACGTCCCTTCAGGACGCACCCCCTCGCTCACCTCACCCCCCGGGGTTGCGCCCGCTCCGCGTTCTCACCCCGGGCTCATATGAATCGTCCCTTCAGGACCACCAATCCACCGCCCCACCGAAACACCCTCCCCCTCACTTCTTCCGCGGCACGGCCCGCGTCGCCCCCGTCGAAATTCCTCCGTCCACCAACAGCGTCTGCCCCGTCATGTAGGCACTCGCATCCGACGCCAAAAACACCAGCGCCCCATCCAAATCCCCCGCCGTCCCCGGCCGCCGCAACGGAATCCGATCCGTCAAATATTCCACCCACTCCTCATCCTCATACATCACCGCATTCTGCGCCGTCTTGAACCAACCCGGTGCCAGACAATTCACGGTCACCCCATGCGGCCCCCAATCATCCGCCAGACTCATCGTCAACTGCTTCGTCCCCCCCCGACTCGCACAATACGGACCCAACCCCGCATAACCACTCACGCAGGTTACCGACCCAATATTGATGATCCGCCCATACCCCTGCTCCACCATTCGCCGCCCGATCGCCTGCGCCACAAAAAACACCCCGCGCAAATTCGTCTCCAACACCACATTCCAATCCTCCCATGTGATCTCCAAAGCCGGCTTCCGTACATTGCACCCCGCGTTGTTCACCAAGATATCGATCCGCCCCGCCGCCTGATACGCCTCCTCCACCGCCGCCTCGATACTCGCCTGCTCCCGCACATCCAACTCCACCGCATACCCCTTCCGCCCCTCCGCCTCCACCAACGCCACCGTCTCCGCCAAATCCGCCACCTTCCGACTCGTCACCACCACATCCGCCCCCGCCTTCGCCAAGGCCACACTGAACTGCTTCCCCAGCCCCCGGCTCGCACCGGAAACGAAGGCCGTCTTCCCCGTCAAATCAAACTCACTCATCGTTCTTCATTCTCAACCAATAACCAATAACCAATATCACGGCACCAAAATCACCTTCAACAACGGCTCCTTCCCCGCCGCCAGCTTCGCAAACCACCCCGCCCCCTCCGCCAGCGGCACCAGCGCCGAAATCAACGGCCGCACCGCGATCTCCCCCGACGCGATCGCCTCCAGCGCCTCCGGATATTCCCCCGCGATCGCGCACGATCCAAACACGCTCAACTCCCGCGTCACCACCGCCTGCAGCGGAAACTCCACGCTCGGCGCGAGATTCCCCACCAAGCCGATCCGCCCACCCTTCCGCGCCACACTAATCGCCAACTGCACCGTCGCCGTCGCGCCCACCACCTCCATCACGATGTCCGCCCCCTCCCCCGTCGTCGCCGCCGACACCGCCCCGGCCACATCATCCTCCAGCGCGTGAAATCCTCCCGTCGCCCCCAGCATCTGCGCCAAGGCCAATCGCTCCCGATCCAAATCCACCGCAATCACCTGCCCACACCCCGCCCGTTTCAGCGCCTGAACCACTAACAAACCAATCAACCCTGCCCCCACCACCACCGCCGTCTCGCCCGCCTGCGGACTCACCCGCCGCACCGCATGCAACGCCACCCCCACCGGCTCCGCGAAGGCCGCTTCCTCGAAACTCAATCCCTCCGGCAGCTTGTGCAGGATGTGCGCCGGCACCGACACCAACTCCGCAAAGGCCCCGTCCCGCTTGAACTCCGCGCACGACACCCCCATCACCTGACGGTGCGCGCACAAATTCACCTGGCCCCCCTCGCAGTAGCCGCACTCCCCGCAAAACACCGTCGAGTCAAAGGTCACCCGGTCCCCCGCCACCACCTCGCCCACCGCGTCCCCCACCTGCTCCACCACCCCGCTCGCCTCATGCCCCATGATCACCGGAGGCACCCGCCGACCGCTGCTCCCGTCCATCCCATGGATGTCGCTCCCGCAAATCCCGCAGGCCTTCACCCGCACCAGCACCTCCCGGCCGCCCGGCACCGGATCAGGGCGCTCCACCAGCGTCAGCGTCGAGGGGGCCACCAATTCCAGCGCTTTCATCGCGTTCCTTCTGTCCCATGCCGCTCTCCGGTGCAAGGACACAAGCCCCCCACCCGTATGCTTGCCCCCGGCCCCAGCCCCCCTATCCTGCCCCTCCCGACATGAAACTCCTCGCCCTCCTCTGCCTCCTTCCTGCCCTTCTTTCTGCCAAAACGCTCAATGTGGTCTTCTTCCTCGTCGACGACCTCGGCTACATGGACGTTTCCCCCAACAATCCCGAGACCTTCTACGAAACACCCAACATCGAAGCCCTCGCCAAATCCGGGATGCGCTTCACCGACGCCTACGCCGCCTGTCCCGTCTGCTCCCCCACCCGCTCCTCCATCCTCACCGGCCAATACCCCGCCCGCACCCACAACACCGACTACTTCGGTGCCGCCAACGCCTTCTCCACCCTCCCAAAAAACTACGATCCCGCAAAGGACGGCAAGTTCGGCAAAGCCGACAAGCGCCCCGTCCGCCCCGCCCCCTATCACGACCAACTCGCCGCCGACCACACCACCCTCGCCGAAGCGCTCAAAGCCCAGGGCTACTCCACCTTCTTCGCCGGCAAATGGCACCTCGGCCAGAAGGGCTCCTGGCCCACCGACCATGGCTTCGACATCAATATGGGCGGCCGCGGACACGGCGGCCCCTACGGCGGCAAAAAATATTTCTCCCCCTATGGCAACGAGAACCTCCCCGACGGCCCCGACGGCGAGCATCTCCCCGACCGCCTCGCCACCGAGACCGTCAAGTTCATCGCCGACCACAAGGACAAGCCCTTCCTCGCCTACCTCTCCTTCTACTCCGTCCACACCCCCCTCATGGGCCGCCCCGACCTCGTCGAAAAATATAAACAAAAGGCCAAGGACCTCGGCCTCAAACCCAACTTCGCCGAGGAATTCCCCCGCCAGAACCGCACCGTCCAGGAACACGCCATCTATGCCGCCATGGTCGAGGCCATGGACCTCGCCGTCGGCAAGGTCCTCGCCGCCCTCGAGGAAAACGGTGTCGCCGACAACACCCTCGTCATCTTCTTCTCCGACAACGGCGGCCTCTCCACCTCGGAAGGCTCCCCCACCTCCAACCTCCCCCTCCGCGGCGGCAAGGGCTGGCTCTACGAAGGCGGCATCCGCGAACCCCTCCTCGTCCGCTGGCCCGGCGTCACCAAACCAGGCACCACCTGCCACACCCCCCTCATCTCCACCGACTTCTTCCCCACCATCCTCGACGCCGCCGACCTCCCCGCCCTCCCCAAACAACACCTCGACGGCACCAGCTTCGCCTCCCTCCTGAAAAACCCCGCCGCCGATCTCAACACCACTCGCGCCCTCTACTGGGACTACCCGCACTGGGGCAACCAGGGCGGCACCCCCGGCGCAGCCCTCCGCGAAGGCGATTGGAAACTCATCGCCTTCGATTACCAAAAGGGCTCCGAACTCTACAACCTCGCCGACGACCCCGGCGAACAACACAACCTCGGAGAAAAGGAACCCCAACGATTCAAGGCAATGCAGGCCAAACTCGAAGCCCTCCGCACCTCCACCGGCGCCTTCCGCACCTCCCCCAACCCCGACTTCGACCCCGACAAATTCAGCAAGTGGTAATTCCCATGAAATCTCTCCTCTCCCTCCTCCTCTTCCCCGCCCTCCTCCTCTCCGAGGAGGAAACGCCACTGCCCGGCCACTCCCACGTCGGCGAAGCCTTCGACGAAGGCCCCCGCCAATCCGCCACCCTCCTCGCCAATACCGGCCAGGTCGATTTCCCCATCACCACCTCCTGGGACCAGGGTCAGGCCTTCTTCCACCAGGGCCTCGGCCAACTCCACGGATTCTGGTATTACGAAGCCGAACGCAGCTTCCGCGAACTCGCCGCCCACGACCCCGACTGCGCCATGGCCTACTGGGGCATGGTCATGGCCAACTGGGAAAACGCCAAACGCGCCAAGGGCTTCATCGACAAGGCCGTCGCCCTCAAGGACAAGGCCACTCCCCGCGAACGCCTCTACATCGACACCCAGGCCAACTTCCTCGACGGCGATCCAAAGGACGACAAACAACGCCGCCAACACCTCATCAACGACTACGAGAACATCGTCCACGAATTCCCCGACGACCTCGAAGCAAAGGCCATCCTCGTCTGCCGCATCTGGCAATTCTCCCGCCAAGGCCTCCCCATCCATTCCCACGAAGCGGTCAACGCCCTCCTCGAGCAGGTCTTCGCAAAGGCCCCCATGCACCCCGCCCACCACTTCCGCATCCACCTCTGGGACAAACACAAGGCCTCCCGCGCCCTCGATTCCGCCGCCAAACTCGGCCACACCGCCCCAGGCATCGCCCACATGTGGCACATGCCCGGCCATACCTACTCCGATCTCAAACGCTACGAGGACTCCGCCTGGCACCAACAGGCCTCCGCCCGCATCGACCACGGCATGATGCTCAAATCACGCGTCCTCCCCGACCAAATCCACAACTACGCCCACAATAACGAATGGCTCCTCCGCAACTGGATCAATACCGGCCGCGCCCACGATGCCCTCGAAATGGCCAAGAGCCTCATCGCCAACCCCCGCCACCCCAAACTCAACAACCCCGAGAAAGGCAACAACAGCGCCGCCTATGGCCGCCAACGCCTCCTCGACGTCCTCACCAAATTCGAACTTTGGGACGAGGCCCTCGCCCTCGCCGACTCTCCCTACCTCCTCGAGGACGACCTCTCCCCCGCCCACCAACGCGACCGCCTCGAACTCATCGGCTCCGCCCACTTCGGAGGCGACGACCAACCCGCCCTCACCACCACCATCGCACAACTCGCCGCTCTCCTTACGGAAGCCGAAGCCGCCCACGAAAAAGCCACCACCGAAGCCCGCGACAAGGCCAAGGCCGATAAAAAATCCGACAAGGACATCGAGAAGGCCGAAAAAGATGCCGGCAAAAAGCCCGGTGAACTCGTCAAGTCGATCAAGAACGCGTGCTCCGGACTCGAAGCCTACCTCGCCATCCTCCAGGACGACAAGGACAAGGCCCGGGAACTCTTCGGCAACATCAAACGCGACAAGTACGCCCTCGCCCTCCTCCGCCTCCGTCTCGGCGACGAAGAGGAGGCCCTCAAACTCAGCGAGGAAGCCCTCAACAGCGCCCCCAACGAGGTTCTCCCCCTCGCCGCCCGCATCGAGATCCTCGAAGCCCTCCACAAAACCGAGGAACTCGCCGAGGCCTTCCGCGATTTCGTCAAGATCAGCGCCTACCTCGACCTCGACGCCCCTCCCCTCAAGCGCCTCAATCCCATCGCGGCCTCCCTCGGCCTCCCCGACGACTGGAAACTCCCCATCACCACTCCCGACGACGTCGGCCAGCGCCCCGCCCTCGACACCCTCGGCCCCCTCGCCTGGACCCCGCCCACCGCTCCCTCCTTCACCCTCCCCGACGGGGACTCCCACCCCGTCGCCCTCGCTTCCCTCCAGGACCGCCCCCTCATCCTCATCTTCTACCTCGGCTACGGCTGCCTCCATTGCGCCGAACAACTCGAAGCCTTCTCCAAGGAAAGCGCCAAGTTCGAAGCCGCCGGTTTCAACCTCCTCGCCGTCAGCACCGACACCGTCGCCGATCTCCACAAAGCCAGGGAAGCCTACGTCGAAGGTGGCGAGGAATTCCCCTTCACCCTCCTCGCCGATCCCGAGCACACCATCTCCCGCCAATACAACGCCTACGACGATTTCGAGAACCAACCCCTCCACGGCACCTTCCTCATCACCCCCACCGGCCGCGTCCTCTGGCAGGACATCTCCGCCGACCCCTTCGCCGACCCCCTCTTCCTCCTCAGGGAATCCCAACGCCTCCTCAAGCTCCACCCGTAAAAGACCGGCCACGTCCCGCCGTCATCCTAATCCCATTTCACTCGAGCGAGTCTGAAAACTCCTGGAGGGCATCCTCTTCCTCGGTGGATGCCACTCCGGCGACGATGTGGCCGACGAGGCTGCGGAGCACCCATGCTTCCTCGAGAGGGAGATCAAGGGCCAGAACAGCATCGCGCATGATGGCGGCGAACGTGTTGCCATTATAGAAGCAAAAGGGGGCGATCCGGTGACATCGACGACAGAGGTCTACCGCCGCTGCAAGGGTCATGAGCTCGGGTTGACGCTCGTTCCAAAGCGTCTTTGCTTCACCATGCCCGTCCGAAGTGGGGCCGTGATGGGCGTTCTTATTGTTGCAAAGGACGGCATTCTGCGCCGTGACGAACTCCCACGAGTACGGTTCGAGCCATTCCTTCATGACGGACCGCTACTTGCTTTCCCGATAACGCTTGGCTGCATCCTTGACCCGCTGGAGCGGAGCGACACCCTCGCGCTCCAAGTATCCCTTGCCCGTCCTCGCATAAACAGGCTCCGCCGAATAGCGATCCTGCATCTTCAAAGCGTCCTGCATGACGCGCTGGAAAAGCGGATTCGCGAGAAGCTTGGGATCAATCTCGGCAGCCATCGTGCCCACAGCCTGCCACATGATCGATCATACTGCAAACCAGTTCGTGCAAGGAACGTGGTCAGGTGGCCACCCCTACGCCAGATCCATAATCAACACCTCGCTCCACCAATCCTTGAAGTTGGAGATGAAAGCCATGTGGTGCGGATCATCCGCCTGATAGGTGTTGTGGTCATCCAGCGTCCTGAACCGCAGCGACAATCCATAGTCCCAGGAGTGATCCGTCACGGCCCGCTCTTCGGTCGCCGCAGGCTTCCCCCACTTCGCCCTCATGATCGTCTCCGATTCACACAAGTCCACCAACCCCGCTTCAAACTCCGTCAAGTCCTCGTCGTTCTTGTGTTCGTCCTTCAGCCAAAAATAGACGTGATGCTCCATGCCCGGATTCTCTAATCAGGATTTCACCCTCAGCAAACTAAATCCGACCTTTCATGCGCCAATGCGGCAATCCCACCTCCTCAAACCGCTCTCCGACCCGCTCAAACCCCATTTTCCGGTAGAAATTCACCGCATTTTCCCGCGAATGCAGCTCCAGCCGCTCCACCCCCTCCCCACGCAAAATCTCCATTACCCCCTCCAAAAGGGCCCGTCCAATCCCCAATCCCTGCCGATCCGCCCGCACCGCCATCTGCCGCAACTTCACGGATCCCGCCTCCAGCCACCGCACCGACACACAGCCCTGCAACTCCTCCCCATCCCAAATCCCCATCTGCCACTCCCCCTCCTCCCCCTCCAAATCCCCCTCCGACCACCCCAACCCCAACGGCTCCCGCAGCACCACCCGCCGCAGCTCCAAACAAACCGCATACTCCGCCGTCCCAAACTCCGCCCTGCGCACTTCCATCACCGCCCCACTCCACACCGTCCCCCGCCCCACTTCCAGCCCCATTTGGAGTGCGGAGGCAAAGTGAGTCTTCGAACGGCGACACCGCTTTGCGCAGCACCGCCGCTAAACCAGCCGCCCCGTCTCCCACCGCGCCACCGCCGACCGAACCACCTGTGCACCAGTTTGAACGAGAACAGGTCAGTAAATCCGTCAAAAGCAAAGCGAGCCCTTCTCCGCAAGGAGCGGCGTTGCTCCGGGCGCCGTCAAAAACCCTCCTCGCAAAGCGAGCACTTCCCTTCTTCCACAGCACCGGCCGAAAACTACAGGGTCGCTCCGCGCCGCCCGGGGCTCTCTTCTTCCTCTCTGTGCTCTCTGAGTCCTCTGTGGTTCAATTGTCTGAGGTTGATGAGTCTGTCCCTGGCTTGATCGCCCACGCCAAACACCCCCCTTTTGCAGATTGCAGGACACCTCCCGGCATGCCATATTGACCAAGTAGTGAGTGCGAAAAAAAGGGCCGCATCCAGGAGGAGCTAACACCAATGAGGGTGCGGGTTACTCGGCCTATTCGCTTGAAGCCTTCCGGAAGCGACTACAAAACCTACCGCCTCACCACGGCACGGGCGATGGGACTACCCGTGCCGAAGACATTGCCAGAGAAGCCGAACAAGCTGTTGCTGTCGCTGGCCAAGTTGGGCTCCTACAAGAAGTCCCTCTGAGTTGGACCGAATATAGAGAGTCCTCCCCGAATGCATTTTCTGGTGCAGAACATGTCGTCGAACAGGATCCCACTGCAACTCGCCTTCGATGCAGAACCCAGGAATTGCTACGTCAACGACGGCGGCCTCCAACCCTTCGACGTCGTCCTCTGCCAACCGAACGATGCCTTGGAAAAGTTCCTCAGGATCTATCCCGATTGATCCCCCCCAAAAAAAACGGCCGGACCCGCAGGCCCGACCGTGAAATTTTCATCCCGGCTTCAATCGCAGCAGCTCTTCGCCTTCGCGAAATTTTCCGCCACCACATCCCAGTTCACCACGTTCCAAAACGCCTTCATGTAGTCCGGGCGACGATTCTGGTAGTTCAAATAGTAGGCGTGCTCCCACACATCGAGGCCGAGAATCGGAAAGCAGCTGCAGCAATCGGCCGCCTCACCCATGATCGGGTTGTCCTGGTTCGCCGTGGAGCACACTCCGAAGGTCCCGTCCTTTTTCACCCCGAGCCACGCCCAGCCGGAGCCGAAACGCGTCGCCCCGGCCTTCTCAAAGGCGGCCTTGAAGTCATCAAACGACCCGAACGCCGCATCGATCCCCGCCGCCACCTCGCCGGTCGGCGCCGAAGCGCCACCAGGCGTGATCAGCTTCCAGAACATGCTGTGGTTCAGGTGTCCGCCCCCGTTGTTGCGCACCGCACCGCGAATCGCCTCGGGCACCTCGCCGAGTCCGCAGATGAGTTCGCAAATCGATTTCGCCGCCAAATCCGCGTGCCCCTCAAGAGCGGCATTCAGGTTGGTGACGTAGGCATTGTGATGTTTGCCGTGATGGATCTCCATGGTCCGCGCATCGATGTGCGGCTCCAGGGCATCGTAGGCAAATCCGAGATCAGGAAGTTCGTGGGCCATTTGAGTGTCTGTTAATAAGTGTTAATATGTTTCCGTTGCGGAGAAACGAACCGAGAGTGTATAAACCACGCCCCCCGCTTCGTTTCTGAAAGCAAAGCAGCTCCTTACCATTCCGCAAGGGACAATCTCGCCATGGAATTTCTCGCCCAATACGCCGCCTACCTCGCCGCCGCCTCCGGATTGCTCTTCGGCATCCTCCTCACCTGGCTCCTCATGCGCAGCCAATTCAACACCGAGCAGGCCCGCGCCGAAGAACGCCAGCGCGGAGCCCTCAAAAATGTCACCGACTTCGAGGACAAAATCGCCCGGCAGGAAAACGAGATCCGCCAACTCCACCACACCGAACTCACCCTCCTCAAGAGCCAGAGTGGGCTCGAAACCCGCCTCGATGCCCAGCAGAAATCCAACGCCGAGAAGCAGGCCCTCCTCGAAGCCGCCGAAATCCGCCTCAGCCAGACCTTCAAATCCCTCTCCCACGACGCCCTCCGCTCCTCGCAGGAACAGTTCCTCAACCTGGCCCGCACCGCCCTCCGCGCCCAGCAGGAGGAGGCCAAAGGCGACATCGAAAAACGCCGCCAAGCCGTCGAAGGCATGGTCAAACCGGTCGCCGATTCCCTCGAAAAGGTCCAAAGCCGCATCGGCGACCTCGAAAAGGCTCGCGAAGGCGCCTACGCCGCCCTCCACGAGCAGGTCCGCCACATGGTCGAGTCCCAACGCTGCCTCCAACAGGAAACCGGCCAACTCGTCAAAGCCCTCCGCCAACCCATCGGCCGCGGCCAGTGGGGCGAAATGCAACTCCGCCGCGTCGTCGAAATGGCCGGCATGGTCGAATACTGCGACTTCGTCACCCAAACCTCCTCCACCGACACCGAGGGCCGCCGCCTCCGCCCCGACCTCATCGTCAAACTCCCCGCAGGCCAGCAGGTCATCGTCGATTCCAAGGCCCCCATGGACGCCTACCTCGACGCCCTCGAAGCCAAGGACGACCCCACCCGCGACGCCGCCCTCCTCCGCCACGCCCGGCAGGTCGGCGACCACATCCGCCAACTCTCTTCCAAGGCCTACCAAAACCAATTCGCCACCAGCCCCGAGTTCGTGGTCCTCTTCCTCCCCAGCGAATCGATCTTCTCCGCTGCCCTCACCCAGGACCCCGGCCTCATCGAGAAAGGCGTCGATCAAGGCGTCATCCTCGCCACCCCCACCACCCTCATCGCCCTCCTCCGCGCCGTCGCCTTCGGTTGGCGTCAGGAAGCCCTCGCCGAAAACGCCCACCAGATCTCCGAAGTCGGCCGCGAACTCTACTCCCGCGTCGCCACCCTCACCGATCACTTCGCCAAGATGGGCCGCTCCCTCGACTCCACCGTCAAAAACTACAACCGGACCCTCGGCGCCCTCGAATCCCGTGTCCTCCCCGGTGCAAAAAAACTCGCGGATCTCGGTGCCTCCCAGGAAAGCATCCACCTCGCCGAGTCCAACCCCATCGATCACGTCCCCCGCGAACCCCGCTCCCTCACCTCCCCCGGCGACCCGCAAATCGCCGAGCCCGACGACGATTTCGCCGGCTTCGCAGCGGAGGAGGAAGACCAAAGCCCCGCCGCCGTCGGGGCCATCGCCGCCCTCCGCTCCGCCTCCGAAGCCCTCAAGAATCCCCCCGTCACCCAACCGAAGGCAGAAGACTTCGAAGGCTTCGACGCCCCCGAGGACCACAATCCCATCATCGACGACGAGGACAGCGAGGAACCCGACCCCACCGCCGCCGCCAACGACCTCCGCGACGCCCTCAAAAACTCCAAGGCCAGCTAACCAATAGGGAGAGCGGGGTTGCAACCCGCTTCTTCGACACTCCCGGGGCACCCCCCCTCACCGCAACGCGGAAAAGAGCACGGGTGTCCCCACCACCCTCACCAATCCGGCCCCCCCCCCGCCCCCTCACTCTCCCGCCACCGCCTTCATCAAATACTCCCGCAACGGCCCCGGCGGATGCAGCCCATGTGGATGATGCCCTGCTCCCGGCTTCCGCCAAATCTTCACCTTGCCCCCCAGCTTCTCAAAGTTCGCGGCCAACTTCTCTCCATTCGCGGCCGGCGGCACCACGTCATCCGCCATCCCCAACACCAGCGCCACCGGAATCCCCGCCGCCGCAATCGGCTTCAAGACCGCCTCATCCACCGGCTGCGCCAACTTCTGCGCCTCCTCCTCCGTCACCTGATAAACCTCCAACACCCGCTTCCAATCCCCCGCCGAACCCTTCCCCGGATTTCCTCCAGGCCAGGACCGGGAGTCGCAGACCGCGTTGTCCCCGTATATCGCGCTCACCTTGTCCGGATTCCGCGACGCCCAAAGGAAGATCGGCAGCCCCCCGCGCGACATCCCCTCCAAGACCGGCTTCCCGTGCAGCCCCAGCTTCCCGGTCGCATAGGCATAAAAGGCGTCCCACCGATCCAAGGCCACCGGCGCCCCGAACAGCCCTCCCACGTCACAGTAGCCCACATGATACCCCCGCTCCAACAACTCCAACTCCAACGCCGGCTCATGCCCGAAGAACCGCGCCCTCCAAATCCATGGCCGCCCCGCCGCCGCCTTCTTAGGGGCCACAACCACACAACCCGCTCCATCCCCGGGCAGCTTGAAATCCAAGCGGCCATACCCATGAAAATCACCCCCTTTCGCCTCCACTCCCGCCGCCTTCAACGCCGCCGAAACATCATCGCCCGCCACCTCCTCCCCCCAGACCGGATGCATCAACAGAACGAAAAGAGCCGAAATTAGAACGCGCATGAAACCCTTACGCACCCCGCACCCACTTTTGATCGGACAAATCCCCGCCAAGCCAAATGGCACCCGGCCAAGGCTCCCCCCGCCCACTTCCGCACCCCGCATTCACCAGTCCTCCTCACCATCCTCATCATCCTCATCCACCGTCCGCACATACGCCGAAATCTCCCGATCCCCGTTGTAAATCAGCAACAGGGTCCCCTCCGAAGCCATCGTCTTGAACAAACTCATCATCAACTCCTCCTGCCCCGGCCACGGATACACAAAAAATACATCCACCTCGTCCGGATCCAACCCCTCATACATCGGCGGAATCCGTACCGTCTCCCCGCGGTCCGTGGTGGTCTCCGGAATCAACAAATCCTCCCCACCCACCCCCGCGCACTCCTCATAGCCCTCCGGCAAATAACTCGTGTTCAGGATCTGCACCGGGATGTTCAAATCCCCCGCCAACTTCTCCGCCATGTCCGCCAACTCCGGCTCGATCTCGATCCCATACGCCTCATACCCAATCAACGAGGCCATGCACGTCGCCACCCCGAATCCGCATCCCCACTCACAAAACACATCCCCCCGCGTGTACCCCTCGTCCCGTAAATACACCATCGCCGCATGCACGATCGACGGATCACTCGGTATATACCGTGGATACCGCCGCCCCAACCCCGCCCCGAAAAACTCATCACACCTCTTGTCCGCCTCCTCAAACAGCGCCTTCACCGCCGCCGGCATCTCCTCCGGCTTCAGCTTCAAACTCAGTTGCTCCAACGACACAGAACAACAAACCTAAGCCCTCAAACAATATTGTCGATCCCAACCGTGGCGTGACCGTCCCGCCTGCCCGGGCGTAACCTCCGGCGAAGAACTGGGTCGCCAGCCTTCTCCAACCAAGCCCCATACCCCACTCCTGCTCCCATCCCCCGAATTCCGAATTCTGAGTTCTGCCCTCTGCGTGCTCCGTTCCGGGTCCCTGAAGGGGACAGGGCACAAAGCCCATGGTTTCAACCACGGGAACACACCCAACAACAGTTCCCCACCCTGACAGGGTGGCGGCAACCGTCGCCCATCTCCACCGTCCACCCCTCCCCGCAGCGGCGACCCTCCCTCCCCCCTTCACCCCAACGCCTTCCCCACAAACTCCAATATCTCCTTCCGCCCATCCCCCTTCTCCGCCGAACTCTTGAACATCCGCGGCAACACCTCACACCACGGCCCCATCGCCAGACCAAAGGCCTCCATGTGCTTCTCCACCTTCGAGTTCTTCAACTTGTCCGTCTTCGTGAACACCAACACAAACGGCACCTCCGCCTCCATCAACCACTGCACAAACTCCAAATCTATCTGCTGCGGCGTGTGCCGCGCATCGATCAGCACAAACACACACGACAACCCCACCCGCTCCGTCAAATACTCCGAGATCATCCCCTGAAACTTCTCCCGGTCCTTCTTCGAGGTCTTCGCATACCCGTAGCCCGGCAAATCCACCAGACGCCAGTTCTCATTCATCGTGAAGTAGTTGATCAACCGCGTGTGCCCGGGATTCCCCGAAACCTTCGCCAGATCCCTCTTCCCCGAAAGCATGTTCAACAACGACGACTTCCCCACATTCGACCGCCCGATGAAGGCAAACTCCGGCACCGTCGGCTCCGGACACGATTCCAGATCCGGGGCACTGGTCAAAAAGGTGGCGGAGGTGATTCTCATGCGCGGCGCACCCATGCCACAGACCCCGCCCCCGGAACAGGAGAGATTTCCCCCACCCTCACATCTCCTTCACAAACAAATTCGCAAACTCCATCTCCGAACCATGATGCTGCAGCGCCAGCCGCCCCGTCTCCTTCACTCCCGGCAACAGGGCCTCGTGCAGGACGGTCTTCCCGTTCAACACCACCGTCACCCGCTCACCCTTCATGGTGATCACAAAACGGTTCCACTCACCCACCGGCTTGTCCGCATTCACCCGCGGCGTCACTCCGGCCCGCACATCGAGCGGCACCTTCCCGTCCGTCCGAACCCCGTACACCTCTCCCGACCCCACCGGCCACTCCCACATGTTGATCTGCGTCCTCGGATTCCCCCGCAGGTAAACGCCGCTGTCAAACTCGGCAATCTCCTCCATCACCGGCTTTCCATCACCACCGATCCGCACCCCGCCATTCGGCAAAATGATCGGCCGCTGCATCTTCGGCCCCTCCCCCGCCCAGCGCCAGTCGCAGATCAGCACAAAGTCCTTGTACTCCTTCTCCGTCCACAAATTCTTGTCCTTCGCCTCGCTCTTCCCGTCGTAGTGCAGCACCCAGCCATCCTTCGGCGCCCAGTGATTCAGATCACCCGCCGCATGCACCCAGCCCTCCAGTGACTTGCCGTCAAAGAGCGGCGCAAACCCCTTCTCCGCCAGCGTCTCGTCGGCCTTCCCCGGCGCCTGATAAAGCGCCTCCTCGGAGTCCGTCCCGTGCGAAAGCTCCGCAATGCGCAGATTCTTCAACCGAATCACGTCCCCGTGCCCCGCAAAGCAGATCTTCCCCTTCCGCCGCTTCGCTCCCTCGTGATTCGGATGGGTCTTGTTCAACTCATCGAGATTCGCGTCGAGGATGCACACCCCGTTCACCTCCACCGAGACCCGCGGTCCCCGCACCGTGACCCGCTGCTGATTCCACTCCCCGATCGGCTTCATATGCCCCCGCAGGGCCGGGGCCAGCGTGTAGAGCGAGCCGTGATGCTGGTAGTCCTTCAACTTCCCTCCATACTTCTCGTGATCCCCGTCCAAAATCTGCAACTCCATCCCCTTGTAGGCGGCATCCCCGGACCCCGAATAGTGAATCCCCAATCCATTGTTCGCTCCCGGCGTCAGCTGAAACTCGAACTCCATGATGTAGTCCTCATAATCCTTGTCCGTCACCAGGTTGCTGCATGGCGGCGCGGTCACGATCATCTCCCCTTCCACCACATAGCCGTTCTTCTCCGTCTTCCCCGGCGCGCCCCATCCCGTGAAATCCTTCCCATTGAACATGGGCACAAACTCCGCCTGAGCCGAAACGGCTCCGACCATCAACAATAGCACCACTTTCATTTTCATTATTTGAATTGTTCTACGATCCGTCCTCCCACCGTGGCTGCCGCAGCCTGCGGCAGTCCGTTTCTGCGGCGGCCCGCCGCATGTCCGGCCACGTTGGAAATCCAGTTCATTGGTTCGCGCTCCATCGAATACTCATCAAAGCTCCACCATCTTCCCCGTCCGGAACGATTGATCCGCCGCCTCCACGATCCGCATCGAGTTCAGCGCATCCTCCATGTGATCGCCCAAATCCATGTCCTCCCGGATCGCCTTCAGCAAATACTCCTGCTCCCGGTGGCACAACTCATCGTGATCCGGCTCATCGTCCATGTCGATCCAGTCGTCCGCCCGCACAAACTTGTTGTTGGCATCGAGCTCACTGTGGTGCACCCGCAGCGCCTCGGTCTTCGTGTGGGCGTCCACCTCCGCCGAGGCCCCTTCCCCACCCGCCGTCTTCGCCGAAATGGTCACACAGCCCTTCGGCCCCACCACATCCTTCACGAAAAACGCCGTCTCACTCATCATCGGACCCCACCCCGCCTCATACCAGCCCACACTCCCATCCTCGAAGACCACCTGCAGGTGCCCGTAGTTGATTCTCCCCTCCGGCAACTCATCCGTGAGCCGCGCCCCGATCCCTGACACACGCACCGGCTTCGAGCGCGTCATCTGGCACATCACGTCCACGTAGTGCACCCCGCAGTCCACGATCGGCGAAATCGACGACATCAAATTCTTGTGCGTCACCCAGTTGTCGCCGCTCGATTGCTGGTTCAGGTTCATCCGCATCACCAACGGCTTGCCGAGCGTCTGCGCCACCTCGATGAATTTGATCCAGCTCGGATGATGCCGCAGGATGTAGCCGATCACCAACTTGCGCCCCAGTTCCCGCGCCTTCGCCACGATCTTCTCCGCCTCCGCCACCGTCTCCGCCAGCGGCTTCTCGATGAACACATCCGCCCCCGCCTCGAACGCCGCCAGCGCATACGGCGCATGCGTGTCCGGATAGGTCGAAATGCTCACCACGTCCGGCTTGGTCGCCGCCAGTGCTTCCGCATACTCCCCGAACTCCGCATAGCCGCCGCCCAGCTCCGCATTCAGCTTCCCCCGCGACTCCGGCGACCGCGTCACGATCCCCACAATCTCGAAATCCTCGATCCGATGATAGGCCAGCGCATGGGAGCGCCCCATGTGACCCGCCCCAACACACAACACTCTCAGCTTCTTACTCATCTTTCTTTTTCCGACTGATCACGATCATCACGATGAAAAACGCGATCACCAGGGGCAGCCCGAGAACAATCAGGAGGATCACAATTTCCGGACCTCACAGGTTGAACCCCAGCAACTTCATCCACCCACTCATGCGGGCAGCTCCCACTTCTCCCGCCGCGGCTGATGGATCAGCTTGTTCGCCTCCGGCTCATCGATCGTGAAATTCTTCCCGTCGAACTTGAAGCTTTTGTTCGAACGATGCGCGATCGTCCCCAGGTTCACGATCGTCGCCGACCGGAACCCGTTCTCCTCGTTCAACGCGAACTTCTTCCGCTCCCGCACCGCCTGATGGAAATCCGTCACCTGCGGCTCCGGATCCGGCAAGGCCTTCAGCTTCTCCTCAAACCCTTCGATGTCCGACTTGAAGCCGCGGAAGAGATTCCCCTCCGGCCCCTTGATGTAGGGCATGTCCTTCTCGCGCCCGTCCCCGTCGAGGACGATCTTCGTCCCGTCCGCATAGGTGTATTCGATCCGCCGCCACTTCCCGACCGCATCCTGATCCTGCGGATCCGCATCGATCATCACCTCCACCGGCGACTCGTCGTCCTTCCCGAGGATATACTGGACCGGATCCAGATAGTGCTGCCCCATGTCCCCGAGCCCACCGCCATCGTAGTCCCAGTAACCACGGAACGATCCGTGGGTGCGGTGCGGGTGATAGGGCTTCACCGGGGCCGACCCCAGCCAGAAATCATAATCAAAATGCTTCGGCACCGGCTGCTCCTCCAAGTCGGTCTTCCCCACCCACATGAACTTCCAGTTGAAGCCCTGGTGCGCGCCCACCGTCACGGTCAGCGGCCCGCCAAACATCCCGTTCATCACCGCCTTCCGGATCGGCGCGACCGTCGTGCCCATCCCATAAAACCCATCCTTGAACCGGAACCACGTGTTCAAACGGAAGATCCGCTTGTTCTCCTGCACCGCCTTCACCATCGCCACCCCTTCGCCGATCGTCCGGCTCATCGGCTTCTCACACCAGATGTCCTTGCCCGCCTTCGCCGCGGCAATGGCCATGTGCGCATGCCAATGCGGCGGGGTGCAGATGTGCGCGATGTCGATGTCCTCCCGTGCCAACACCTCACGAAAGTCGTGGTAGCCCTTCACGTCATTGTTGCCGCCCTTCTGCACCTGCCCCATGCGCTGCTCGAGGTGCTGGCTGTCCACATCGCACATCGCCAGGATCCGTCCCGGCATCCCCAGGTGGGAGGCCGAAATCCCCCCGCAACCAATGATGCACCGCGTCAATTCCTCACTCGGCGGGGTCACCCCCTGCCCGATCACGTTGCGGGGCACAATCTGAATGGTGGCCAGGGCAGCCAACCCCTTGAGGGCCGACCGGCGGGAATGGGAGAATTTCGTGGTCATGGTAGCTTGGGATTACGGAAACAATGCGCAAAATCTTCCGCCTCAATCATCAATTCATCAGGAACACGGCCCCCCTCAGGGCATCTCCTCCGGTGCCTCCGCCGCCTCGGCCAGCACCTCCTCATCCGTCTCGTTGACCCTGGTTTTGTCCACAAAAAGCAGGAAGAAGAGCACCGCAACCCCCCCCGCCATCATCGCCGGCAATATCCAGAACTCTTTCCAATCATCCATCACGTTCCCCAAAAGGGTCCTGTCCACCGCAGTCGGCATGTCCACCGAAAACATCCCACCCAACTTGTCCCAGAAACTCAACTCCTGCACCCCCCGCGCGGCCGCGATTGCCTCACCCAGTCCGGCCGAATCCGGCACCGTCGATCCAACCTTCGAAAACGCCACCTTGTAGCCCACCCACATCCCCAGACCCTGCGTAAAGAACACCAGCATGCTCTGCACCTGCCCGCGGATGGCCTTGGACGCGGCCCGGTCCGCGTACATAAAGCCCGTCACAAAGAAGAAGTCGTAACAAATCCCGTGCAGGGCCACGCCCAGAAAGATCATCCACACCAACTGATCCGGCGCACCAAAGGCGAAGAGCAAATACCGCGCCACCCAAGCCAGCATCCCGATCACGATCATCCACTTCACCCCCAGTTTCCGGAAGAAGAAGGGGATCAGCAACATGAAGAAGATCTCCGACATCTGACCGATGGTCATGAACGACGCCGCCTGTTCAAAACCGGCATTGTTCAGGTAATTCCCGGTCAACCCGAAGTAGTAGGCCAGCGGCACACAGATCAACATGGAACAAAGCATGAATATCATGAAGGAGGGCACCGCCAGCATCTTGAAGGCATCCACCATGAACAAAGCCCGCATGTTGATTGGCTCCCCCTTCGCCGGAGCGGGAGTGTGCGGCAGGAAAAACGAATACACACCAAGCAACAACGAACAGCCTCCCGCCAGATAGAACATGTTCAGACTCGAAGTCCATCCCAAGGCCCCCACCGTCAACCCCGCCGCAATCCAGCCGATCGTTCCCCACACCCGCACTTTCGGGAAGGAGTTGCGATCAAGATTGCTGAAGGCAACCGTGTTGCCCAGACCGAGGGTCGGCATATAGGCCAACATGATGCCCAACATCAACAGCGTCATCGTCTTCCCGTCGCCCGCCCCAGCCACCCCGGGAATCATCATCAACAACGCTCCACTGATCAGGAACAACACTCCCATCACCTTCTGGGAGGGAAAGAAGCGGTCCGCAATCAGTCCGAGAAAGAGCGGCGCGAATATGGCCCCGAGGGGCGCACTGCCATACGCGTCCCCCGCAAAGTCCAACAGGTTGTTCGTCGCCAAACACTGCCCCAACGTCGCAAACCACGCCCCCCACGTGAAAAACTGCAGAAACATCATCACCGACAGCTTCGTCGCTGTCCCGGGCCGTGCGCTTTGGTCGCTCATTATATGGTTCTATCCGGTTTCGGCAGACAGGGCCATCCACCTTTCCGCAAGAAGAGCCGATCCTGCCTTCGTTGCAAAGTCTTTTACGCCAACCCGAAATTAATTTTGTCAATAATGACGATCAGCCCATTAGGAATTAGGGTTCCTCAATCCTGCTCCGGTGGTTTCCCTGAAGGCATTCCCCCTAACCCCGCCCCTTCTTGATCCGCGAGGTCTTCCGATACTCGGAGGGACTCATCCCATATACCTGCGAAAAGGCCCGCGAGAAGGTCGTGAACGATCCGAACCCGCACTCCATCGCGATCTCCCCCACCCCCTGCGTGCCCTCCCGCAACAAATGCGTGGCCCGCACCAATCGCACCGAGCGCACAAAGTGGCCCAGCGAAATTCCCGACTCCTCCCGAAAGCGTTCCCGCAAATAGCTTCCCGAACACCCCATCTCATTGGCGATGGCATCCACCGAGAGATCCGCCCCCAGGTGACCAAAGACGAACTCCCGCACCTTGGAAACCGTCCCCGCCCCCGCGCCCACCGCCTTCAGCACCCTCCCTTTGGCAAACTCCTCCAAAACACGCCCGAGATCCACGCTGGCCCGCAAGGCATTCTCCGCTCCGCCTCCCCCCTCACAGGTCCGCAAAAATTTCGTCAGCTGCTCCTGACAGGCCGCCGACACCGTCCGCGGCCGATCCCGCAGGTCCCCCAAGACGTCACGACCCTCTCCATCCATCTCAAAGGTCACAAACAGCCAGCAAAACCTCTCCGGCAGATCCATGTAGTAATGGACTTGGTGCGGAAACATCAAGATCCCCTCCCCACGCTCAAACCGCCAGACCTCCGTCTCCACCCCCACCCGGCCCGCTCCATCCAACGCCACCAACAACACAAAGCGCGAATGCTGGTCGTATCGTCCGGACTGCGCGGAGATCCCACTCCAGCCCTCGGTCTCATGCGCCTGATGCTGCCGCGAAAAACAAAGAATATTCCGCGGAAGGCACAGGCTGCCCCAATCAATCCCGGTAAAGTAATCATCCGGCTCGCCCAAGCTTCCTACCGCCTTCAGCAAGTCTCCTTCGTTGTGTGACATGTCGGCTTCTTCTACACTCCGGTGACGCCCCGCCGGCCACGACTTGTTAGTGAGATTTCAGTCCCATGACCAGAACTTCCACTTTTCCCGGAAGTCTGCCGTTCCGATGAAAGAGCAGCAAGGCGAAATCGTATTTAGCTGCTCCTATATCACATTTTCGATTGATTCTCCCCCTTCCCACTGCTTCCTTTCCCCCTGAAATCTGAAAGACTCACTGAAATTCACCGCATCCAGACTCCAGTAAACATATGAACACAAACGAATCGCCCACCCGGCGCACCTTTCTGAAGACCAGCAGCCTCGTCGGAGCCACCACCATCCTCGCCCCGCACATCGCCAGGGCGGGCGCCCCCAACAACGAAACCCTCAAGATCGGCCTCATCGGCTGTGGAGGACGCGGCACCGGTGCCACCAACCAGGCCCTCCGCGCCGATGACAACGTCGTCCTCTGGGCCCTCGCCGACGCCTTCGAGAACAAAGTGGAGCGGACCCTCAACGGCCTCAAGGCCGGCTTCGGCGACAAGGTCAACGTGCCAGCCGAACGCCAGTTCGTCGGACTCGACGCCTACGAAAAACTCGTCGCCTCCGGGGTCGACGTCGTCCTCATCGCCGGCCCTCCAGGATTCCGACCCCAACACCTCCGCGCCTGCATCGAGGCCGGCAAACACGTCTTCGCCGAAAAACCCGTCGCCGTGGACATTGCCGGCATCAAGTCCGTCCTCGAAACGGCCAAGATGGCCCACGCCAAAAACGTCTCCGTTCAACAGGGCTTCTGCTGGCGCACCTCCCCCGCCTGCCGCGAGGGCTTCGCCAAGGTCCTCGGCGGTGAGTTCGGCCGCATCACCGGCTACTACGGCACCTACCTCGCCAGCCCCGTCCGCCCCCTCGCCCCCGATGCGAAAAAACCCGATGGCATGGGCGATGTCGAGTGGCAGGTCCGCTCATGGATCAACTTCGAATGGCTCTCCGGCGGCCCCCTCATCGAACAGTGCATCCATGCCATCGATAAACTCGCCTGGACCATGGGCGACAAACCTCCCGTCGCCGCCGTCGCCAATGGAGGCCGTGCCCAACTCACCGGCATCAGCGATCAATACGATCACTACTCCATCGCCTACGAATACCCCAACGGCATGTTCGGCCACATCAACCAACGCTGGCTCAACAAGTGCCACGGCGAAAACATCTCCCGCGTCGTCTGCGAAGGCGGCACCTTCTTCGGCCCTTGGAACTGCTACATCGACGACCCCGACGGCAAACGCGTCTGGACTTACGCCGCCAAGGAGGGCGAGGAACAGGACATGTACCAGGTCGAGCACAATGAGTTCTTCGCCGGCCTCCGCAGCGGCAAGCACGTCGAAAAACTCGAGCAGATGGCCAACTCCACCGCCCTCGGCCTCCTCGGTCGTGAAGCCGCCCACACCGGCAAACGCCTCACCTGGGACGACTTCTTCAAGTCCACCGAGGACAAGGCCCCCGACGACCTGAAGTTCGGCGACGACTTCCCCGTCCCCCTCCCCCCCATCCCGGGCATGGACAAACTGGTCTGAGCCGAACCCCAGAATGATCTCTCAGATGGCGGGACTCCGGTCCCGCCATCTTTCTCGTTGCCCCTCCCCACCTCCAAGCAAACACTCCTCCCATGCATCACCGCCCCTCCCTTCTCCTCGCTACCGCGGCGGCCCTCCTCCTCGGCCCCCCGGCTTCCGCCGAAACTCCGGCCACCGAAATCAAGGAGGCCACCGCTCCCCTCGCCGCACGTCCCGGCACCGGCGTCACCCTCTTCCCCGCCGACTACCAGTTCCCCTGCGAGGAGCTCTTTCCGGTCACCGAAAAAATCCACCAACTCGTCACCAAAACCGGCGGCCCCGCCGCCGCCGCGGAAATGAAACCCTACGATCTCAAAATCCCCGCCGCCCCAGATCACAGCCTCAGGATGCTCCCCCTCCCCGGTGGCGAGGTCACCCTCGGCTCCCCCGACAGTGAGGAGGGCCGTGACGCCGGCGAAGGCCCCCAGCACAACGTGAAGATCGATCCCTTCTGGATCGCCAGCACCGAAACGACCTGGGCCCTCTATATCAACTTCATGGACAACGGGAAAGCCCGCAACAAAAACGGCACCCTCGACCTCGACTCCAACCGCGACACCCAGGAAGCCCCGGTCGTCGATGGCGACACCCCCCTCGTCGATGTCGTCTCCCAGCCCACCCCCCCCTACACCGGCATGCACTTCAACATGGGCGAGGGCGGCTACGACGACAACTACCCCGCCATCAGCATGACCCAGCACGCCGCCGCCAAGTTCTGCGAATGGCTCACCGCCCAGACCGGCCAGTTCTACCGCCTCCCCACCGAAGCCGAGTGGGAATACGCCGCCCGCGCCGGCACGACGACGGCCTACTCCTTCGGCGACGGAAAGATCGACGACTACGCCTGGCACCTCGACAACAGCGACGACACCTACCACCCCGTCGGCGAGAAAAAACCAAACCCCTGGGGCCTCTTCGACATGCATGGCAACGCCGCCGAATGGGTCCTCGACGGCGGCGATCCCACCTTCCGCACCAATCTCAAGGACGGCGTCCTCAACCCCTGGCGCATCGCCATCGACCGCTACCCGCGGATCACCAAGGGCGGCAGCTGGCGCCAAACCACCGACCGCCTCCGCAGCGCAGCCCGCACCGAGTCCTCCAAACGCTGGAAGATCATCGACCCTCAATTCCCCAAGAGTGTCTGGTACCACACCAACACCGACGAAGTCCAACCCATGGGCCAGGCCGTCGGCTTCCGCATCGTCCGCCCCCTCGCCGTCCCCCCCGCCAAGGAAATGCACCTCTACTGGAACACCGACTGGTGGGACCCCAAACGCAACATGCAGGATTTCTAATCCCCCACCGCCCCTCTCCCGCCCCTCTCCCGCCCCCACCGGGCTCGCCCCGGTGGAGCGCATGATCAATCAGCTAAGCAGCGGCAGCGGTTTCCTCCCGCTCCGAATGGCTCTCGGTCAAGTCCGGCGACCCCACCGTCCTCACTCCTCTTCCGTCTGCGGTTCGATCTGCGGCCGCAACTCCTGTAGCGACCCCCATCCCTCCAGCACCGAGCGGAATCCCGAAGTCATCTTCTTCGCACCGGTCACCGCTTCATCCAGCGTGTCCAACTCCATGGTCGGAAGGTTGCTGATGTTCCCGTCCTTCGCCGGATTCGCCGCAGCCTCCGCCGTCCGCTCATCCCGGAAGGTGCCGAACGCCGTGCTCTGATCCTCGTCCAGAATCGCCTCAAACCCACTCATGAACTCCTCGTCCTCCAACGGCCGTCCCCCTCCGAAATTGTTCCGGTCCAGCGGATTGATCACATCGCCCAAATCTCCCGCCGCCCCATCCCGAATCGCCGCCCACTCGTCCTCGTCGATCTCCCCCCGCTCCTTCGCATCCCCCGCCAGGAACAACTCCATCAGCGCCGTGGAATCCTTCCGCAGCCCGTCCACCGCCGTGCGCGATTTCTCCAACTGCTTCTTCTGATATGCCGCGAATAATTCTGCGGCCTTCTCCTGCTGCTCCTCGGTCAACTCCACTCCGATCCGCCCCAGCGCCCCGCGCATCATCCCGCGACGGCCACCGAAATTCTCTCCCGCCCCGTTGGCCATCATGTCGCCCATCGCGATGGCATCATCCAGCAGCGACACCACGTTCTCGGACACCTTCCGCGCCAGCGCCGTCCGCACCCCGCCATACCGGGACACCAAATCGGCGTCCCGTCGCTCCCGATCCAAACGCTCGGAATCCTTCTTCCCTTCCGCCCCCTCCGCAGAACCACTGCCCGGCGCCACCCGCGTGGAACCCTGAGCATTCGCCCCAACGCCGCCGACCGTCTCGCCCTTCTTCTCCTTCCCCGAATTCATGATGGCAATGGCGGCTGCTCCGGCCAAAAGGAGCACGATAACAAAGGCGGTGATCTTGCGATTCATAATAGCGATGGTGATTCTTCGCCTAGTACGCTCAAAACCAGAACCGGGTTACAACTTAATTTAGCGCCTCCTCCCCGTAACTTTTCCCCCCTCCCCGGCGTACCTCCCCCTGAACACCGCCCCCCGGGGGCACCAACCATGAATCCAACCAGACTACTCCTCTCCTTCCTCCTCCTCGGAGCCCTCGGCACCCAGGCCACCCCCCTCGAACCCGCCCAGATTCCCAAGGAAGCCAATTGGTTCGTTCACGCCGACCTCGACAAGCTCCGCGAATCCTCCGCCGGCCAACTCGTCGTGGGGGCCATCGAGGAAAAACACGGCAACCAACTCAAGGCCGTCAAACGCATATTCTCCATCAACCCCTTCACCGACCTCCACGCCATCACCCTCTGGGGCAACGGAGAGAAGGACCAGGCCGCCGCCCTCGTCCGCGCCACCTTCGACCGCGAACACCTCACCGACCTCATCGGCGCCGCCGACGATCACCAGACCTCCAATCACCATGACGACGTCGTCCATACCTGGACCGACAAGAAAAAGACCAATTTCGGTGCCTTCGTCGGCAGGGATCTCATCGTCTTCAGCGAACAGAAGAACCTCGTCCTCCTGTCCCTCGATGTCCTCGCCCGCCGCAGCGACGCCACCGAGAAGGCCTCCCCCGCCGGCCCCGCCTCCTTCCTCCTTGGCTTCGCCAACCTCGACGGTATCGAGATCAAGGGCGACGAAGCCAAGCTCCTTCAGCAGGTCAAATCCCTCCAAGTCCGCTTCTTCGAAAGGGACACCCGCCTCCACGCCGCCATCGACCTGGAAGCCGCCGACCCCGACAAGGCCTCCCGCTTCGCCAAGGTCCTCGACGGGATCGTCGCCCTCGGCCAACTCACCAACGAGGACATCGCCAACCTCAATCTCAACACCGAGGTCTCCGTGAAAGACGGCAATACCGTCCAGGCCACCCTCTCCATCCCCAGCGACCTCATCCTCAACGCCATCAAAGAAGCTGGCGATCTGGGCAATCTGTGAGCTAAATTGGCGCATTCAATGCCTTTTCCGGACGACAAATCTGATGCCGACCTCGCCCGGGCCGCACAAGCTGGCTCGCGCGAGGCCTTCGGCGAACTGACCCTCCGCCACTACCCCGCCGTCCACGCCTTCCTCCTCTCCCTCCTCGCCAACCGCACCGACGCCGAGGACCTCACCCAGGACACCTTCCTCCGCGCCCTCACCAAACTCCACCACTTCGATCCCGGGCAACCCTTCCGCCCCTGGGTCTTCACTCTCGCCCGTCGCCTCGCCATCACCCGCTGGCGCCGCCACAAACCCACCTCCACCCTCGACGACTCCATCCCCCACCCCCACGCCCCCACCCCGCAGTCCGCGCACGACGCCGCCGCCCTCTGGTCTCTCGCCCGGGAACATCTCAAGCCCAACGAATTCGCCGCCCTCTGGCTCTTCTACCGCGAGGATCTCCCCGTGAAGGACATCGCCCGCGTCCTCAAAAAATCCGAGGCCAACGCCAAGGTTATCCTCCACCGCGCCCGGACCACCCTACGCGAACACCTCTCCCCCGAATCCTGGCTCCCCAGCCATCGCAACGCCACCGCCATCCAGCCCACCTCATGAAGAACAACGATCCACTCTCCAAATCCACCGTGGACCTCCTGCGCGCCCCCCTCCCCGACACCGCCCCGCGTCCCGGTTTCGAAACCCGTCTCATCTGCAACCTCAAGACCGCTTCTACCGGAAACACCCGGCGCTTCTCCTGGCTCCCCTTCGCCGCCGCCGCAGTGCTCATCGCCCTGCTCGCCGCCCTCCCCCTCCTCCAAACCCCGACCCCCGCTCCCTCCAACCTCACCACCAACCCACCACCCCCGCCGGTCGAAACTCCCCGTCCCGTCCTCGAACTCGACCACTTCGCCATCCCCCTCCGCAAGGAAGCCACCGCCCTCACCGACACCGCCACCCGCGCCGGCCAATTCCTCATCCACTGCCTCCCCTCCCTCCCCGACCCCGAAGGCACCCTCTAGCTCCCCTCCCGCCCGTGGCGGCGGTTTCCTCCTGTCCCGGCGTAGCCACCCAGAAGACGGATCCGCCCACCCGACTCCCCAGCCCCGAAGGACCCGCGAGGATCACCCCCACAAATTGTTCACGGCAAACTCACCCGCAAGCGCATCGCACCGAAGGGATTCGACCCAGACATCGGCGTGAGCTTCCGAAACATCAAACTGCCGGGAGTTTCCTGCTCCAAGGTCACGTGCGTGCCGGCGCTATACCAACTCACCAAATCCGAACTGACCTCCGCCGTGATCACCACCGCAGCATTGGGATCCCGCGCCACCCCCAGGGTCAGGTAACGCTCCCCTCCCACCTCCATCGTCCCCTCCACCGGGGCCCCATCCACACGGGCCGTCCGCGGTTCCGTTCCAAAGGCAAACTCCACCAGATTCGTCCGTCCATTCCCGTTCGGATCCGCCTGCCAACCGCTCACCGTGGCGTCCTCGCCGACGATCTCCCCCGGCGTGAAATGCGCCTCCCGCCACATTTCCCACCGCAACAGCGGCGGCAAACTTCCCAGCACCGCCGCCGTCCGCAGGTGCACCCCCCCCTGGCCCACCTGGCCCACCTGGCCCACGATCGCGCTGCTCCCATCCACCGTCCAAGTGGTGCTGAACCCACCCGGCGCAGTTGACCCCGCTGAGGGCCAGATCCACAACGGATTGGTCAGCAGCATCCACTCCGCCGCCGGATAACCCCGGTCGCAGCTCCAGACATACCCCCGCTTGCCTCCCAGACTCACTCCCTCCACCTGCGCCTTCGCCGTGTAAGAGGAGGAAAAATTGGAGGTCAACGTGTTGTAAGACACCGCGTCGGCCGTCTTCCAATACTGCGCCCACTGCGCCGTGTTCGCCGCCGTCGGCTCCCAACCGGCCGGCGCCCCGTGAAACACCCCGAGATGAAAGGTGTAGCGCCCATCCAGACGGCCTCCCGTGCTGTCCCGGTTCGCCGCAGCAAAAAAATTGCTGCTCCAGTTGACATCTTCTGAGGTCACCTGCGCGGTGATCGTGCCCGTCATCCCCGTCAAGGCGACAACAAGCGGCATCAGGTTTGTGCGGATCAAGGGGAACATCACAGGGTGGGGCGGTTCAGGGTTGGACGCTTCCGCCGGAACAACGGAATCAAGGCAAGGAGTAGCAGCACCGCCGCCCGCGGCTCCGGAACCGCGCCCGGAACCGAATGCAGACGCAACACGAAATCGCTCGAGGAATCATTGTAGCTGCCACCACCGGTCGACCCTCCGTTCCCACTCCCGCCATGAATCGCCCCCATGATCGCGGTGTCCGCCTGGTCCAACCACCACGCCAGCGCGAATTGTGGCTGCCCCCCCGTCAACACCGGATACTGCCACTCCGAATCAGCCAGCCCCTCCCCGTCCGAATCCACCGCACTGGTGAACAACAACCACTGCCTCACGGGAAGCGCATCGCCCGTGTGCATCATCACATAGCCCTGCTCCCCACCCCCGAAGGTCGCGGTCGGATTCCATATCGCCGCATCCTCCGAATCCGAATACTGCCCCGATAGCAAATGCGCACTCCCCGCAAACCGCGCCATCCGCGCATCCCCCGAATCCGCCAGGAAAAAATCCGAGCCGTTCGGATCCACGTCCGGCACCGTGATCGCATCAAACACCCGCCAGTTCGCCATCCACTGGTCAAAATTCCCCACCGTCGGAACAAACGAGCCGAACGTCCCCACCGCCGTGACCAGAGAATCGGGATCTAGGGCCGTCCCGTCTTCCAAAATCATCTTCTCCCGCAGGATCGATGACCCCCAAGAAAGCTCCAAACTCTGCCCGTCCGTCCCCGACGCACTCCCCGCCAGGACCAGCATCAGTCCCGCCAGTTGCTTGTTTCGATTCGTCATCTGCGTGTGTGCCTTCATCGGTTCAGCGCTCGGGTCCCTCCTTCATTGTCCATTCAGTCTCCTCCCCCGCCTAGGATGCCGGCTCGGGATAAATGTGCGGTTTCAAGGTGTTCGCCGTCGGCAGCTTGACGCTCGCGGCCCGCTGCCTGGGGAGCAGAATCTGCCCTCCGAGATCTTGAATGGTCGGATCATTCGCGTTGATCCAACGCTGCATCCCCCCGCCGTTCAACAGCATCCGCGTGCTGTAGCCGGTCCCGTAGGCCCCACCCACATCCACCGCCCGGTCGCCCAGCCAGAAAAAAATCTGCGCACTGGTCGTCGGCGTCACCCCACCCACAAATCCCGTCGCCACCCCCATGTTGCGCCCCGCTATGCCCGGCCCCGGATCCGCGTCGGCCAGGGCCTGATCGATCGGATACGGCGCCCCCGCCAGATTGTGGCCCGCGTTGAACGAGGTCGCCACATCATGATCCGCCACCATCCCCACCACGCACCACGAAAGCCCCCCGAGCATCGGGTGGATGTAGCCTCCCTCGGTGCGATCAATCCGCCGCGAACCCTGGTTGTTCAACGCGCCCAGATCATTCGAACGCACCCACTTCACCTCGCTGCCCGTGTCCACCAGCAGATAGGTCTCGAAGGCCGGTGTCTCCAGACGGTTGTTATAGAGCAGCACCTTCGCCGCAGTGCTCGGATTCGAACTCGCCAACCCCGCAAACGCACCAGCCTTGTCAAACATCTGGTTCATCGTCCGGTGCGGCAGGACTTGGAAACGCGCCCCGTCCAACTCCCCGCTCGCCGGCACCCCTGCACTGGTGTTGAGACTCTTCACCCCGTCCAGCGCCGCAAACAACCCCGGATCATTCACCAACGTCATCGTGTTCACCCCCACACTGGCAATGTCAAAGCGCTCGCCCTCCCGCGGCCCGCTTGTGAGCTGCAGGTAGTGCGTCCCCCCCGCGGATATCACCCCGCCCAAATTCGCCCCGTTCGCCGAGGTCGATACATCCAGCACCCCGCCCGCGTTCGTGTTCACCGTCCCCGTGAAGACCGGCTTGTTCGAAAAGGGATTGCTGCACGAGGCACACTGCGCCGCATTGAACGAAGTGCTCTGCCAGCCAAAGGTCTTCGTGAAATCCGTCGCCACCACACTCGATCCATCACTCGCCAACACCACCGTGTCCGGTGTGCCGTCCGGCTCGCTGTCCAGACTCACCCGCAAACGCACCAGCCCGAACCCCGGCGTCCATCCCGCCACTCCCGCATTCCCAAGATCCGGGTAGGTCACCGTCTCGGTCCCGTTCCCATTGCTCACCACCGTGAACGGCAACGCCGCCGCATCGCCCGCCGCAATGCTCGCCACGTCCATCCACGCCCCGCTCAGACTGCTCCGGCCCTGCAACGTGTAGATCACATCCGTCACCCCCTCGCCACGAATGAATCTTGCTTCGATCCGCCCCGTCGCGGGGCTCACCAGTTCCACGCAGAAGCCAAAATGGTTCTTCACCCCGCTGTTGGGCGTGTCACACAGGGCGTATTCCAGCAGGTTGCTGCGGTAGTCCCCGTCCGGATTGCCGCCGTTCCCACTCCCGTCCGGAACCAACTGCCCGTCCCCCGTCCCCGGCACCAAACCGGTGTCCTCCAAATACCCGGCGTAGGTCACCGCCTTGCTCCGCAGATCCACAAAGTCGTTGCCCGCCGAACCACCCGCCCCGATCAAGGTCACCGCAATGGTGTCGATCCCGTTGCCCGGCACGGCCGCGTCGCTGCCACCCGTCGTGCGGGGCGGATTGATCTCCTCCACCGTGTAGCTGCCATCCGGCAGGTCCGGGAAGCTGTAGTTTCCGCTCCCATCCGTCACTCCCATGTCAATCAACACGCCTTGCCCGTCCTTCAATCGAATCGTCACCCCCGGGATCGGAAACACCCCGTTCGTCACCTGTCCGCTGACCGCCGAAACCGCAACCCCGTCATCAAGAAAATCCCGATCTGTCACATCCGCGTTCACCACCGTCACCCCGATCTGGTTGTCGGTCGGACTCCCCTGCGCATCCCACTCACTGGTCGCCCCGGAGGGATCAACCTCCTCCACCACGTAGTAGCCCGCCGGCAGCCCGGCAAAGGTGTAGCCGCCGCCGCTGTTGGTGAGCGCCGTGGCGAGCAAGCTGTCCCCCGCCCCCACCACCCCGTCCCGGTCCCGATCAAAATAGAGCCTCACCGTGACCAAACCCAGCGGCGCATCGCCCGCCCCGATCACGTTGTCGTCGATCCGGTCCACATACACCGTCCCGCTCACCGCATACACCGGCGGTTGCGTGTCCAGGAAATCACGCCCCGTTACGTTGATCCCCATCAAAACTACCGGAATGCGGTCATCGTTCGCTCCCCCCACGTCCCCCGTGCTCGTCGTCCCCGGCGGATTGATCTCCACCACCACGTGGTTCCCGCTGGGGATCTCCGCGAAGAGGTAGTCGCCGTTCACATCCGTGTAAACCTCCCCCTCCTGCACCCCGTCCGACGGGTCCCCGTCGCCGTTTGGATCACTCCACAGCTGAATCTTCACCGCCATGGCCCCGCTGTCGGCATCATTGAAATCTCCGTCCTCATCGCCGTCATAGCGCACCTGCCCGGATATATCCGCCAGCAGCGGCGCATACCCGAAGTCCGCCGTCAAATACTGCGCACCCCCGTTCAGCGAAACCCCCGACACATGCGCCGTTCCCGTGCCGTCCTCATCGTAGCTCGGGGCATAGCCCCCCGGCGGGGTCGCCACTCCATAGCTCCCCGCCGGCGGCGTCACCGCCACCGTCGTGACCCGGTAGCCGAGGCTGTCCACCCACACGATGCCGGTATCCGCCTGCCCCATCTTGCTGGCCTTCAGCTCCGCCGTCAGCGCCTGCACCTGCGTCCAACTCCAGTTCGCGTTCAACGAGGTCGCGTCCACCGCATACACCTGCGCCGGCCCCAGCAGGGTGTTGAGCTGCGCCGTGGTCAACGTGGTGAACAAACTCCCGCTCACCCTGACATCCATCTGGTCGTTCGCCAGCGCCTGGCTCAGATAGGCATTGAAGACCAGCTCCACTTTCGTGATCGTCCCCGTCGGCGATTCGTAGGTGAATCCCCCGCCCGTCGTCAACGTGTCCGAGTTCCCCTGAAAATCCACCCGCGCATAACTTGAATCAGGCCCGCCCTCCGCGTTGGCCGGATTCTGCACGGGCCGTGTCCCGGTCACCATCGTCGCCCAGCCCGTGCGCACCGGAAGCGTCTTCGCCGCCACCGCTGCGGCATGGTTCTCCAAATCAATCGAATAGGTCACCAGCGACCCCGCTCCATAAATCGTCGGCGTGGTCGTCTTGCTCACGCTCAACGCGTCAATCAGCGGCCAGTCCGCCGTCAACACACTCACCGCACTCGAAATGACCCGCGCCACATCCAGATCCACCGCGATCCGCTCTCCCACCGAGTTCGGCAACGTCGACCCGGCCGGCAAGTCGTCGTCCAGCACATCAACCTCCACGAGATACCGCCCGTCCGGCAGATTCGCGAAACCATAGATCCCGCTGCCATCGGTCTGCGTCGTGCCAAACAGCGGCTCCCCCGCATCCAATGCCCCGTTGCTGTTGGTGTCATGGTAGAGCCGAACGGTGACGTTCGATATCCCCGGCTCCCCCGCACCCTTGAGCGAATCCCGGTTGTCATCCCGCCAAACCAGATCACCCACCGAGTTCAGCCCCGTCAGCCGCGAAGTCACCGTCGAACTCCCCAGCGATCCCGTCGAACCCAGCTTGATCACCCCGGTGTTGTCCACCGTCACCGAGGGGTAGTTGGTGGGAACCACCGCCTGAAATCCCACCACTGCCGTCGTCCCGGCCGCCAGCGCTGAGGAAAGCGTCCAACGCACCCGCGTCACACTCGCCGCCACCGGCTCCGTCGTCACCCAACTCACCCCCTCGTCCACCGACCAGTTCACCACCACCCCATTGCCCCCCGGAATGGTGTTCGCCGCCGTCCCCGACCCCGCCACGTAAACAAGCCCCGCCGGAATCGCATCCTCAAACACAAACGGCAACGAAAGCCCCGGCAGCCCAATCCCCTTCGTCCCCGTGTTGCTGGCCGTGAGGCTGTAGCTCGCCGTCCCCCCGCCCGCCACCAAGGCCGGACCACTCTTGGTGAAATCCACCGCCGGCGGTGCCGCCGTGAATCCCAACGTCGCCGCACCATAGTCACCGTTGAACTTCTCGTTGTCATGCCCCGAGGCCACTTCCTGATACGGCGAAAGCGATACCGAACAACCCACCTCCAACGGCATGAATTCATAAAACACCAGGCCCACCGCTCCCGTGTTGTTGCCCGGAATGTTATCGAAATAGAGCCGGTCCTCGAACGGAATGAGCTTCTCACTGCCGTCGTTCAGCTTGATGACCACAAGGCCGTAGCACTTCACCAAACGAAGACAAAGCGGATCATAGGTGGCCGGATCCCCCACCGGCTGCATCCACGCGTTCCGGTCCGGCAGGCCGTCCCCGTCGTTGTCAAAACCCGCCCCCACATTGCCCAGATCATACCAGATCCCCTCCATCCGGGCCGTCGACCCCGCCTGCGGATTGGTCGTATCCGGCCGCCACCCCAGACTCTGCTCGATCGCATCCAAATACCGCGCCGGCACCTTGCTCGACGTGTTCGGCCAGATCTTGTTCGCCATCGCCGAGATCTCATTGCGCATCGTGACCTTGTTTGTTTTCGAAACCCGCCGCGGCGTCATCCCCTCCTGCGCCTTCGCCCAGAAATCGTAGTTCAACCACAAGTCGTCCGTCGGATCCGGCGCCGCCCCCGCCACGCTGTTCCCCGCCGGGTCCTTCAACGGATAGGTGACAAAGAAATACTGCACCACACACTCCCCCGGTGCGAGACTCGAAATCCGGCGCACCGCATCCACTGCTCCACCCGGCATCTGCAAGGCAACGGTCCCCGATTACCCCTTCGCTCCCGTCACCGTCACCGTCCGCGGGGGAAACACCCCCGGCGTCCCGCTGCTCGTCGGCGGATCGCTCAAACGCCCGATGCTCACCTCCACATCGGTCAGCGTCGTCGTCCCCGTGTTGCAAACTTTCACCCCAAGATGCGCCGCCGAGGGACTAAACGAGGATGGACTCTCCACATTGGAGTCCACCACGAAATTATACGCCGTGATCACCTCCATCCGCAGCGGCCCGTCCGTCGTCGTCTGCGCCCAGACCTGACCCAGGTTCACCAGGGCAAAAACAAACAACAACGCCAACCCGCCCTCAATCCGACCCCACCCACATCGACGAGTTGCAGAGTTCCGATCAAAAAAACGCGCCCATAAACGGGGGGATCTCATAAATTGCCATGGGGGTGAACAACCCGCTTGGCTGCATCATAGCGCCCTCCCGATCAACGGGAAGAATTAACTTAAGACTTCTTAGTATTTCAGATCTCCTAAGCAAATCGGCGACCTCCCCTTGGGACCGCAACCTCCAGTCCGCCCCCCGCCCCAACGGGAAGGGAGCTCAGGCGCCGCCTGTGTCATCAACCCCCGCCCCCCTGCGGGCCAATGTCCGCGCCCCAACCCACATTCCCTCTTCCCCTGGATTCTCAATCCGCCATTCTCCACCCATCAACCCCTCCCTTCAAGCCACTCTCGAGAAACACTTCGGCCACTCCCAATTCCGCGACGGCCAGCAACCGGTCATCGAGACCCTCCTCGCCGACCGCCCCGCCCTCGCCATCTTTCCCACCGGCGGCGGCAAATCCCTCTGCTACCAGCTCCCCGCCCTCCTCCTCGACGGAGTCACCCTCGTCGTCTCCCCCCTCATCGCCCTCATGAAGGACCAGGTCGATGCCCTCCAGCAAAGGGGCATCGCCGCCGCCCGCCTCGACTCCTCCCTCAGCACCGAGGAAACATTTGCCCTCTACGATCGACTCCGGACAGACAGCAAAGAAAAAATAAAACTCCTCTACGTCGCCCCCGAGCGCCTCGCCAACGAGAAGTTCCGCGCCCGCCTCGACGAGATGTCCATCTCCCTCCTCGCCATCGACGAAGCCCACTGCATCTCCGAGTGGGGCCACAACTTCCGCCCCGACTACCTCAAACTCGCCCGCTTCGCCAAAGACCTCGGCCTCTCCCGCGTCCTCGCCCTCACCGCCACCGCCACTCCCGAAGTCGCCGCCGACATCCGCCGCAACTTCAACATCGCCGAATCCGACCAGGTCCAACTCTCCTTCCACCGACCCAACCTGCAACTGCGTTCCACTCCCTCTTCCGAGAAAGACAAACGCGCCCTCCTGCTCGATCGCCTCCGCAAAGACCCCACCGCCCCCACCATCATCTACGGCACCCGCCAGGAAACCGCCGAATCCCTCGCCGCCTTCCTCAAACGCGAAGGCCTCCCCGCCCGCCCCTATCACGCCGGCCTCCGCCCCGAAACCCGCTCCGCCTGCCAGGAAGCCTTCATGTCCGGCGAAGCCCCCATCATCACCGCCACCATCGCCTTCGGCATGGGCATCGACAAGGCCGACATCCGCCGCGTCATTCACTACAACCTCCCAAAGTCCCTCGAGAACTACACCCAGGAAATCGGCCGCGCCGGCCGCGACTGACTCCCCGCCACCTGCGAACTCCTCGCCTGTCCCGACGACCTCCGCATCCTCGAAAACTTCATCTACGGCGACACCCCCTCCCCCAACGCCGTCCGCCGCGTCCTCGATCAAATCCTCAAGGCAGGCCACTCCTTCGACATTTCCCTCTACGAACTCTCCTCCACCAACGACATCCGCCCCCTCGTCATCAACACCCTCCTCACCTACCTCGAACTAGACGGATACATCGCCGCCACCTCCCCCTTCTACACCACCTACAAACTCAAGTTCCTCCGCACCCCCGACCAGGTCCTCCTTGGCTACAAAGACCAACGCCGCGCCTTCCTCCAAGATCTCTTCGCCTCCGGAAAGGAAGCCCGCCTCTGGACCACCATCAACATCGACGACGCCGCCCAACAACTCGACTGCGACCGTCAGCGCATCGTCCAGGCCCTCACCCACCTCGAAACCCACGGCGACCTCGTCCTCCAACCCTCCGGCGTCCGCCAGGGCTACCGCCTCCTCAAACACCCCGACGACTTCGACGCCCTCACCGAACGCCTCCAACATCTCTTCCTCCGCCGCGAACAACAGGACCTCGACCGACTCCAACAAGTCCTCGCCTACGCGGAATCTCCGGACTGCCTCAACCAACACCTCCTCTCCCACTTCGGCGAAACCATGGAGAAACCCTGCGGCCACTGCTTCAACTGCACTTCAAAGGCGAAGCCTTCCTCTCCAAATTCCGCACTCCGCACTCCCCATTCCCCATTCGAACTCACCGGCGAAGACTTCACTCTCATTCAGAATCTCCTCAAAGAAAAGCACGCCCCCCTCCGCACCCCCCGCCAACTCGCCCGCTTCCTCTGCGGCCTCACCTCCCCTGCCACCACCCGCGCCTGGTACACCCTCCCCAACTCCAAACGCAAAGCCCGCCTCACCACCCACGACGCCTTCGGCCTCCTCCAAAACGCCCCCTTCGCCGACATCCTCGCCTACTGCCAAAGCCAGGTCATCCCCTGAGGAGCCCCGACGTTGTCCTCGCTGACCCTACCCCCGGGGCCCCTCCACGAGAACCCCGCCCACGGCCTTGGCACGCCGAATGCGAAAAGGAGGCCATGAAGTCCCCCCGTCAACCAGCCCCCAAGCGGCTCACCCCCTCCCGCAGAACGCGGCACGAACACCGCCGAACCCCCGAAACCTCGAAGGCTCAAGGCACAAACGCCCCCCTCCCAGGCGCCACTCCCAAACCCGCCGCCTTCTATCCACCTGTCCTCCCCCTCGCAGATTGCACCAACCCGGAGTTGCAGTTTGCACCCGAACCTCCCCTTTCGTCCAACTTGGAGATCTTACCCTGAATTTCCACGAACCATTTACATCAAACACAGTAGCAACCATTCCCATGAAAACACAAATCAAGACTCGAACCCTCGCTGCGGCCTGGCTCCTCGCGGTGACCGCAGGGCTCTTCCTCACCACGACCTCCAGCCTACCCGCCCAGGAGGAGGACTACGAAATCCTTCTGCGGGGCCCCGTCCACGAGGCCTTCGCGGAAGCAGTGAGCCTCGATCCCGAACCAGGGCTCATCATCGACACCGCCCCTCCCGAACCCATCGAGGAACTCCCCCCCGAACACCAGCTGGAAGGGGTCAATGTCGCCTGGATCCCCGGCTATTGGATCTGGGACGACGAGCGTGCCGATTTCGTCTGGCTCAGCGGCGTCTGGCGCGACATGCCTCCCGGACGCCAATGAGGTGAGGGAGAATTCTGGACCACATCCGACCAAAATAAGACAGTATGAATGTGACGACCAGAAAACGATACAGTGCCGAGTTCAAAGCCCAAGCTCTTGAGCTGGTGGACCTGGGAAAGC